>CEQX01058808.1_pt1 | contig 59858 bp, 51 predicted proteins | sample 356261 | NCBI WGS metagenome assembly CEQX01 (sample SAMEA2621076, study PRJEB7988) | marine metagenome | isolation source: saline water (ENVO:00002010), including | reverse complement strand
GAAGATAAAAATGGAATGGAATTATTCTTCAGGGAGAATCAAATAAATCCAACTCCTTTTTTTCCAGTAACAAACGCAACTATAGAAAGAGAGGAAGAAGATAAAGAGTTAATTGATAGGAATTTCAATATAACTTGGGTCGAGAAGTTACCGGAACAAAATGAAATATCTGCTGGTGCATGGTTTTCAGAAGAAGCAATAAATGGATTGTCAGTTTCTGAGAGTATTGCTGAAAGATATGATTTGAAGATAGGAGACGAAGTATTTCTTAGAGTTAATGAAGAAGTAATTGAGACTTATATCCAAAGCGTCAGGACGGTAAATTGGGATAGTTTTTCTCCTAATTTCTTTGTAATTGGTCACCCTTCCCTTTTTAAGAATATTTCCTCCAATTTTATTACTTCATTTTATATTCCCTCAGAAAAGCAACAAGTTGCAGCTGAATTAATGAGGGAGTTTAGGACAGTATCGGTATTTTCAATTGAGGAATTGATAGAACAAGTTAAAGAGATAATTGGCCAGGTCACGAAAGCTTTAAATTCTATTTTATTACTAACGTGCTTAAGTGCTATTTTTCTTGCTTTTTCTGCTTTACAAGATGGATTTAGTGTAAGAAAGCATCAGTCTGCTGTTCTTCGGACTCTGGGTGCATCTAATTCATTAATTAAATCTTCAGCGCTTATAGAGTTTGCTTTATTGGGTATTATTTCGGGTACTTTGGGCTCCTTGTTAGCCTATGGAGGAATTTACTTTATAGAGACAAAAGTATTCGAAACAACAGCCAATTTCTATCCTGAGATATGGATCATGGGACCCTTAATAGGACTTTTTGTAGTTTCAGTTTTGTGCTTCTATCTGATCAACGGAATTATCAAGCAATCGCCTAAAGAACTATTGATGAGATAGAAATAAAAAAGCCTGCATTAAGCAGGCTTCTTTACATTTTGGTATCTACTTAATAGGCACCAAATTTCTTAGTGAAGGATATGCCTCCCATCCTTGGCAATGTAGGTGTTACGGCTCTCAAGAAACCATGAGTCTCATCATCGATTGACATGTTTCTTACACCGATCTTATTGAGTGCGTTATTGAGAAACATCATGACCTCAAGATCACCTTCATTATTGGTCCAAGTAGCTTTTAGATCTAGTCTGCTGAATGCAGGAGATGTGTCTATTGGAAGAGCACTATCAGCCCAAATTATTTCATCAGTCCACGAATATCCAACAAGATAATCTATTGATCCTCCTGAAAGCTCCTGAGTATAGTTAGAATAAATAGAGAACTTATTCTCAGGTATTCTTTCCATTCTTCTACCATTTATCGGAGATTCTCTTTCCTTAATAGTATATAAGGAAGCAGGTGCATTGGGATTAGCCACATCTATATTTCCTTTATTACCAAAAGCATCGATTAATTCTTCTGAATATGTAGCATCAGTAAAACTATAGTTACCTCCTATGATCCAATTAGGTTGAGGCATATATATCATTTCCAACTCGAAACCATCTGTATTTGCTTCTGGATAGCCAATAACAGATGTACTAGTCCCGCCTAGAAAACTTTGAGCTTGGAACTGACCATGTATATTCTCATATACATAGTTATAAATAGATGCGTTGATCTGAAGAGTATTATCTAAGTAAGAGCCTTTATGTCCAAGCTCGTACGAAGTTATTGTTTCAGAGTCATAGGAAGGGAATGCAGCGAAGAAGCCCAAATTAAATCCACCAGCTCTGTGACCTGTTGTAGTAGATAAGTACCAAAGGGCATTGTCTGTTGGTGAATAGTCTATATTAACTCTGTAATTGGATTCTTCGAATTCTCTTTCCATAGATCTATAAAATGAACGAGAATATGGAATTCCCGAGAATCTTATTACGCCATTGCCAGTAGGCGTTCCATCAGCATTCAGAGCTCCAGTTGAAACGTTATAAGCTAATAAATTAGCAGAAGATAATTGCACCTCATTGTATTGCACTAAATTCTCTTCAGCCACTTTCTCGTCCTCACTGTAAGATCCACCAAGTGTTATGGCCCAAGTATCATTTATTTGATACTCAGTTTGGAAATATACTGCATAAGCGTCTGTTTTATTCTGAGTCTGCCACACAAATGTTGTTCCAATTGACGGATCAGGACCATTTTTTAAAACAGCATTTTCACCATCCCAAGGACCGGAAATTATACAAACTTGTGTTAGAGATGGATCAGCAAAATCTGGAACAGGTGCGGCGCCTAATAAACTTGCAATCCCGCAACCAACGTCTCTAGCGGTATATGGCCCTGCAGTTGTTGGGAAGGCGGGGACCGTTGGATTAGTGCCGCCAAATGCAGCTACAGCAGTTAGCATCTGTACTTGCCTCGAAGCTCCTGGAGCTAAGGCTTCAACTACTGAACCATAATCAGCTGGCTGAGCATAACGAGGATCACCATTAGGATTGAAAAAATCTAAATCTTGATCAATTTCCTCATGATACTCGAAAAGACCTCCAACAAAACTCCAATCATCTGTTATGTCCCAAAAAAATTGAATTTCGTGCTGAAAGTTCTCAGTCTCTTGCATTGCATGGAATTGCTCATCAAAAGTTGGGTTACCGGTCCTATCATCATCAGTTACTCGCGTATACAGATAATCTGTGTAAGCACCTATATACTTGATTGTTAAATCATCTCTTGCATCCCAAGTATAATTTATAGTCCCTGCTTGATGGTCAAAGTATTCATCGTTAAAACCATTAGTCGATGTTATGAGGTCATCACCATCCATAGAAGGTACACCCTTACCATCACCTATCATTGTTGCAGCCAAGATATTTGCATCATATCCAAAAGCGAAATTAGGACTAACTCCTGTTGCTGCTGCTACAGGGTCGACACCTGGCACTAAGAATTGTCCGAATCTTTGAAGTCCTTTGTGATTAAATTCAAATATCTGGAACCCAGGAGTCGAGCAATTTGCTACTGCCCTATCTGCAAGGCTTGAACATTGAATGTTAGGATCTACGGGTCTATATCCATGAACCATTAAGTCATTCCTTCTTAAATTGCCGCCGTATTCACTTGTTGTGATAAGACCTGCTCCTTGTGCAGAACTCAAAACTCTTCCATAACTTCTTTCATTACCACGAATATCGAAGGTGTGATTATCATTTTCCCATCTTAAAGCTAATGTATAGTTTTCATCTTCATAGCTATCTAAAGGTATGCCAGATCCTAGATCTTTAATAACTCCGTCTCTGCTTCGATTTACAGCTATTAATCTAGCGCTGAGATTATCGGTTAGGCCTCCATTGATAAAACCATAACCCTCAGACATTCCATAACTACCGACAAGTGTCCTTATTTCAGCAGAAAAATCTTGTGATGGTTTTGCGGTTATAAAGTTTACAGCTCCACCAATACTATTTCTTCCATAAAGAGTGCCTTGCGGACCTCTAAGTATTTCAATCCTTTCTATGTCATAGAGTCCGTTATCGGTTGAAGCAATTCCGAAGTCAACAGAATAAGCTCCATCGACATATGTTCCAACACCCGGGTCTCCACCTAGTGCTCTAAACATTCTTCCGATACCTCTAATAGAAATATCATATGGTTGTATCGTAGTAGCTGGAATGTAGTTTTGCAGATCTTCCTGATTCCTTAAATTCAATGACTCGATTAAAGTTGAATCAAAAGCAGTTATCGAAATAGCAGTATCTTGAATTGATGATGCTTGTCTCTCTGCGGTTACTATTACCTCTTCTATTCCTCCTGTATTTTCATCATCCGAAAATACGAGGAAAGGAGTTAAGGCGCAAGATATAAAAAAGATAAACTTTTTCATGAAACCTCCCCAAAGTTTCTTCAGAAGACCTCTCCTAGGTACTACTGATTAGTTTTAAGTTCTAAAAAGATCCCTCTTTAAGAAATATAGATAATAAAATACCTCTATTTACGAAATGGATCAAGAAAATTTTAATAGAAATAATAAGCCATTAGAAATGCAAAGGAATTGTTTATCGCATGCAACGCAATAGGTAGACTTAGAGAATTATAAGCTACTCTGACATACCCTAAAAATAGTCCAAATCCAAAAAGCACAACCAAGATCAAAGCCTCATATTGAAAATGAATAGCTGTCCACAAAATACTACTTAGAGTGACTGCACCCCATTGACCGAGATTAGTTCTAGATAATTGCGAGTGCAGGAAACCTCTAAAAATAAACTCCTCAGCAATTGGGGCTATGACGATTACTGATAAGAGGCCTAGAATCAAAGGCTCAGATAACATGAAAGCAATAAAGCCCTCAGGCATCTCCAATCCAAGAATAAGCATGTAGCATTCTTCAAGCAGAACAAATAATACTAAAAATGCTGTTCCGTATAGTAAATCCTTTCTTTTTAGCCGGAGTGACCCTAGTTCTCTTAATGGTAGATTCCTAACTTTCATCCTCCACACAATGAAAGCGACCACAAAAATCATAGAAATGATAGATGTTAGATTGTCAGCAATTGGGTGCATTTTAATCTGTCCTAGATAGTTCATATCTACAATGACAGGATTTGAGTAAACCCAATCACCAAGAAAACTAATCAAGATAGCAAACGGTATAGGAAAAAGATTTAAAGTTAAAAATATAAAAACTAAAGCCCACCAAGCACTAAAATAATTTGAATTTGAATTGTCATTCATACTAAATTCCTATGTTTATCTTCAAAACAATAGACTAAACTCACTATGTAAAATAGTCATTAATTTTTAGAAAGTTGAAACAATCTAATTCAAATAAAACAGCTTTAATTACTGGATTTTCTTCAGGAATAGGTATGGCTTATTCTAAGCATCTAGCTTCTGAAGGGTGGAACTTAGAATTGGTCTCTCAAGACAAATCTCGTTCAGATCTTGCCAGGAAAGAATTAAATTATCCAAAAGCTAATTTTCACTTGAGTGATTTATCTAATCCTGAGGCAATTGAAACTCTTTGTCGCAATATTTCAACTCCAGATTTGATTGTTGCAAATGCAGGAATTACAAAATTTGGAAAAGCGGGATCGTTAACATTCAAAGAAAAAATGGATCTTTTTTACCTTCTTTGCAACGGAGTGATTGATTTAATTGAAGCTTACTTACCAAAAATGGTCGAGAAAAAAGGTTCAAGAATAGTAATAATATCAAGTATCGGTGCAGTTACTCCCATGCCTAAGTCATCAATTTATGCAGCAGCAAAATCTGGAATACATTCATATGGTCAGTCTTTATCAAAAGAGCTGGTAAATAAAGGTGTCTCTGTAACTGTAAGCCTACCTGGATATGTAAGAACTTCTGCTCATAAAAGAGCGGGTCTTGATCATTTACATGATAAAGTTCCGAGTTGGATGTGGATTGAAGCGAAGCAAGTAGTCAAAGAAACTGAAAAGGCCTCAATAAAAGGTCATTCTTATGTCATACCCGGAATTATATATAAGCTTGTACGTCCTTTTTTGCAGTCTGAAACTGCTAATCGTATTTGGAATAAAATAACTAAAAAAAATCCCTAAAGTTTCTTTCTTAGGAATTCTTTAATGTCATCTGAAACTTTTAAAGGCACTTCATACATTGGCAAATGACCTACATTATCGTAAATTCTAAATTCAACATCTTTGATATTTTTTACAAATATTGAAGATGACTCAAAAGGTATTATGTTGTCTTCCTTGCCATGAATAACCAATACAGGAGCTTGAATGTATTGCAAAATATCAGCAGAATCAAAATCTCTAGTGCTTTTAGAAAACATAGAAAGAATTGCCTTCCTTGAACCATTAAGTAATGTCAATTCATGGAATTGATTAGCTAGCTCTTGAGTTGCTATAACTTCATCAAAGACGGAGGCTCGGAGACCTTGGGTGGCAAAAAACTTAGGTGTATAGTAAGTAAGTATATAGTTTACAGCTTTGGATTTTATTAAACTCCACACCCATGGAGAATCTCTAGTTTCTATTTGATAATCATCTCTATATTCTTTTGAAAAAACACCACTAGAAGCAAGCAAAATCAAGCTTTCTACCTTCTCTGGATAACGTAAAGCATATCGCCATGCAATTCCTCCTCCCATTGAGTTTCCTGCTAAAGAAAAATTTGACACATCTAAATGATCAGTCAATTGATTGATAATCTCAATAAAGCTGTTTCTAGAATAGTCATTGGATGGAATGGGGCCCGTCAGTCCAAAACCAGGGAAATCAAAGCTAATTAATCTAAAATCATCCTTTAAAAAAGGAACTAATCTCTCAAAATTAAATAAAGACCCGTACATTCCATGAAGGAAAACTATAACTGGAAGATCAGAGACACCCTCATCTCTGTAATGAATTCTTGTTCCATCTGATAGATTTAAAAAATCAGAAGCCCCCTTAGCATATTTCTTTTCTAATTCTTCTCTAGATAAATCAAAATAGACTCCAAAAAAAATTATAATCGCAAGTAGTGTTAAAAAAACTAAAGCGATGTTTTTAAGAATCTTTATCATTAAATCAATATGATTAAATTTATTTTATGAGGGAAGTTTATATTCCAAGACATTTTAGTAAAGTAGACATAATAATATGAAATTTAAAATCCTCTTCTCACTTCTAACATTACTTTCCACAGAAATATCTTCAGAGGCAATTAATGGGGATACATACAAAATTCTTGTTTATAACACTCATGGACTTCCTGAGATATTCATTGAAGATAATCCTAAATACCGCTTCCCTATAATAGGAAATAAAACTCAAGAATATAATATTTCTTTAATTCAAGAAGACTATGCGCATCATAAAGAACTCGAGTCTGGATTAGGAAAGGAAAGCGTACTTATACGAGGCCCTCAGGGAAGAAGGTTTTCTTGTCCTATCTGCACTGGTTCAGGTTTGACCTCAATATTCAATATATCCAAGAATATAAGGATTGAAGTAGAAAATGAAGCCTTCAAGACCTGCTCTGGCTGGTTTAGAGGTGCTAATGATTGTTTTGCTTTTAAAGGATTCCAAGTTATCAAACTCATTTTTCCTAACAATAAAGATTTGTTTATCTTGAATACTCATATGGATGCAGGAAGGAGAGATTCAGACAGAGCAGCAAGAAAGGAACAACTTGCGCAAATATCAAAGGCAGTCAAACAAAAGGTTAAAGATAGGCCCTTGATAGTAGCCGGAGATCTAAACCTATACTCAAAAAGTCCTGAGGATATGAAACTACTAGAAAAATTTAAAAATGATTTAAATCTAACTGATAGTTTTAAAACCACAGAAATAGGAAACGAATGGCCTATTCTTGATTATATTCTTTACAGAAATACTTCAAAAAACAAAATTAAAATTTTAAATTTGGGAGAAGATAAATCTTTTAAGTCGACTGAAGGTCCGTTGAGCGATCATCCTGCCCTCTTCATTGAAGTGTCTTTTGAATTTAAGGACTGATCTCCGAAGCAAAAATAAATATGAATAGTAAGAAATAAGTGAAATTATGATGAAGGAGAGCTCTTTTCCATCACAACCTTTAAGCCTTCTAAATAAAGCTCCCAGTGTTTGATTTGGGGCTCTTCTAAAGTGGATTTCATGCGTTTATCAAACTTGCTGTATTCTCTTTTGATCCCACGTTGAATTCTTTTAGGTATATTTACCCCACCCTTTCGTATTTCTCGCTGAACAACTTTTTGCAGACCATTTAAACACTCCATAAGGGATTCTCTAAATTCTGTACTTTGATTTTCATTCATATCCATAGCTGAAATGTGAACAAGCAAATCAGGACTTAACCATGGTGGTAAGTCTTCAGATGAAATAGAGTCTTGACTCCACAAAAATGTAGTAAAGAAAAAAACAAATACAGGAATTAATTTTTTCATTTTAAATTATTTGCTTCTCTTGTTTTTTTACTGTCAAAAGCTTCTTGATCTCTTTTCCACTCTTCTAGATACCAACCATCATTACCAATCTTATTAATGTAAGAGTAAAAAATACGACCATTTTCATCAACAAATCCCTGTTCAAAAGGCTTACCAGTAAGTTGATTTATGCGTTTATGTTCTTCTTTAAGTTCCATATGTCTATTAGAAATGCATAATAATGATAACAGTATCCTTTATTGCCAAACACTTAAATTTAATTGACATGAAGAATTCAACTTAAATATACATGAGAACTCTTAAGATATTTTAACTTTTACATGCTTAAATCTATTAAAAAAATTAGTCTTTTATTAATAATTCTAAATTTTTCTTCTAACACTTTTAGTGAGTATCTTAAGGAGATGAAATTATTGAAAGTTATCGATGGAGATACAATTCACTCAGAATACAAAGGTAATCTATACAAAATACGACTATTGGAAATAGATGCTCCTGAAACTGATCAACCTCATGGTCTCAATTCAAAAAATTATCTAAAAAAATTGCTTAATGGAGGTACTGTTGATGCTTACATTAGTGGTAAGGACAGATATGGACGATATCTAGCAAGACTTTATCTAAAGAGCAACGACATCAATAAAAAGATGGTAGAGACAGGTAATGCGTGGGTTTATGAAAGATATTCTTCTGACGAGTCTTTTTATGATCTTCAAATATCAGCAAAAGAGAAGAGATTGGGCTTATGGAGTGCTGATAATCCTGTGAAGCCTTGGGAGTGGAGGAGGCTAAGAAAATAATTCAGGAACTTATAAAGTTTCTGCTCAATAGTAAGGGCAATTCTACAAAATAAAAAGAGAAAATGGTGGACCTTATGGTTAAGAATTGGAATCAACTTTTCCCTAAGTTTATCTTCCTCCTTAAATATTTAAAAGAGGAGCAATTCTGAATTTAATACAATTTCAATTTGGCCTGGACAAAAATAGTGTCTTAATCCAAAGTGATACTCATGAAATCTAAAAAAAATTTTTCATTATTTTGCCTTCTGTTTATTTCTATAGAGGCTGTCGCTAATGAAGAAGTAAATTCAAAAATTAGTTTTTATACCGGGCTAGAAACTGTTAAGAGCACTCTTTTTCCTGAGTGTGGTCAACTAATCAACCTAACAAGACCTAAACTCATTGAAATAAAAAAAAGGCATAAATACCCAAAAAGAGCTTTGCTAAGTGGAATACAGGCTCAGATCTTATTCAAATACACTGTTACAAAAACAGGTGAAATAGAAAATGAAGAAATAATTTGGTCTGATTCGGAGAATGGTAAGTATCTGGAAAATTTTGAAAAAGCAGCTTTAAAATCTTTAAAGACTTGGATCTACGAACCCGCTAAAGGTGAATTTGGTAATCCCGTAGATTTAGAGATAATCAAAGCAGTAGGATTTACAATAGAGGGTTATGAAGGATATTTAAATCTACTAAATATGGATAAAGAATATAGGTCCATAGCTAAAAATATCAAAGAAGAGAATAAGATTTTATATATAAATCAAATAAACCTTATTCTTTCAAGAGAAGGGTTAAGTTCTTTTCAAAGAGCGGCCTTTCTTTATATGAGAGCGCTTTACGAATTGGGCAATAATTCTTCAAACCAGCAAATAATTAGCACTTTAGAAGAAAGTCAGTTCAGTTACTTTAAACCTAATTTTTATTCCTTAAATGGTGAGGAACAAATGTATCCGATAATGGGATATAACAATCAAAGGTTGCACTCTTTTGCAGGAGTCTTGGCGGGCGAGTTATATGCGAAAGAATCTATGTGGGAAGAATCTTATATAAATCTCTCTACCGCTCTTTACTACTTTTACATAGAAAATAATGGATATATTCCGAAAAGATTTATAAAAGCTTTATCTTATCTTGGGATAGCTGCATTTAACAAGGGAGACTTGTGCGTATCATATTATTCTTTAGATACAGCAGAGAAAGTCAGCAGTTATCATAAAGTTGGGTTTCCTGATAGTCTCGTTAAAGCAAAAGAAGAAGCTTACAAAAAGTATAGAGAATTAAATTGAAGACTTTTTATAAAGTTTTTTTTAAGATTTTATTAAAAAAACCAGTGATGAATTTGGTGGAGCTAGGCGGGATCGAACCGCCGACCTCTACCGTGCCACGGTAGCGCTCTCCCAGCTGAGCTATAGCCCCTTTACTCGACATTATAAACGCTCAACTCAAATCACAAAATTTAAAAGTCACAGGCCAAATATCAATAAAATATGTGGGTTGATTATTGAGGAAGGAAGATTTTTTTAAAAATAAGCTGACGAATTAGGTAAAAAACTATTGAAAACAGTATACAAGATATAGCACTGCTAGCATAAAAGGGTATTGCATAAATGTAACATTCCACTAAACCGGAAAAGTCCCTACTATATTTAGCACTATTTACCCACACACCAAAATTGCTCAATATAAAGAAAATTATTGGTGAAAAAATTGCTAAATTTATAACTCTCCGAAAACTATCTTGATAAAAATAAAAAGCTAGAAAACTTAATATTAGAATCGGCAAATAAGTCCAGAACATCAAAGAATGCATACCGATTATCAAATCGGATATCAACATGACGACTATGGGAACAATCATAGAAAATATGAAATCTTTCTTTATGAAGGGTAAAAAGATAATCCCAGCGAGGATAGGAGTGAAATTTGGCGGATGTGGCACAACTCTGCTTAAAACAAGAAGCAAAGTAAAAAAGATTATGCCTTTTAAGTAGTTCATTCTACTATTCTAATTAAAATCATCAGCGTTGGAAGATACTATGAATAAAGCGCCTTTAAAAAAACTCGATAACTTAAGCTGTGCAGGTGAAGCATTTTATTTAGAACTAAGCGATCAGCAAAGATTAAGAATAGCGTTTTGGAACTTACAAAGCACAAAAGGAACCATTGTTCTTCAATCCGGAAGAACGGAGTTCATGGAGAAATACTATGAAGTGATATCTGAATTTGTTGAGAGAGGTTACGCAGTAGCCATGATGGACTGGAGAGGACAAGGTCTATCTTCTAGAGTAGCTAAAAATACGAGAATTGGTCATATTGATAAATTTGCAACTTATGATGATGACCTAAACAAATTTTTGATTGCATGCTTCAAACTTAATTGCCCTGCTCCCTTTATTGGTTTTGGGCATTCTATGGGAGGATGTTTACTGGCATCTCACTTCATTTCAGAAGAAAATTACTTGGAAAAATGTATTCTTTGTGCTCCGATGATTTCTGTCAGAGCTAATGCTCTATCAAGGCGTGCAGTAAAATTTTTAGGTTCACTAGATGTCTTAGGTTTTGGTTCTTTTCCTATGCAAAAACCTTCATGGAATGAAGAGACAGGATGGGAAAAGGAATCATTTGAAGAAAATGCTCTCACCACTGACAAGGAAAGATTTGAGAGAACATTTAATTTACAGAAAAAATTTCCAGAGTTAGCTGTGAGAGGCATTACTCTTGGCTGGTTAAAACATGCCTTACAAAGAACTGATTCTTTTAAGAAAATTCAATGGAATAAAAGTATAAAAAAACCTCTCCTTCTGTTGGACGCAACTGAAGATAAACTAGTCAGCAGTAAAATTAACAAAGAGCTACTTGAGCAGTCTCCTCTTACTACCGTGATATCAATCAAAGCTCAACATGAAATAATGATGGAAAAAGATGAAATAAGAACTATTGCATGGACTGCAATAGATGACTTTCTCAGTCTTTGATTATAGATAAAAAGAATTCGAGCCTTCTAATGGTGGTCTCTTTTCCTAGAATTTCACAAACAATATCTATAGATGGTGAATTAACAGTTGAAGTTAACGCGAGCCTCAAAGGCAAACCTATTTTTCCAAATCCAATTGATAGATCAGAGATAATTTTTTCTATACTTTCATTTATATTATTTGAATTCCATTCATGAAGATTAACAAGAATATTAAGAAGAGATTCTAAATTTTGATAGGTCTCCTCTTTTATATGTTTTTTTATTAAATTCTCATCAAACCCCTTAGGATCCTCAAAGAAGTAGGAAGATAAAATTTCAAAATCTTTTAACGAATTGCATCTATCCCTCAAAATGGTTAACACTTTGTTAGAGAAGACACTTCCATCAAACTGAGGAAGTTTGAGTAAATCCGTCAATTCTTTGAGATTTTTTTGATCTAGATAATATTTATTGAACCATAACAATTTTTCCATTGAAAAAGTTGCAGGTGACTGATTAAAAGAGCCATCCTTGAAGACTGATTTCATTGTTTTATCATTGAATATCTCATCATCGCCCTTCGACCAGCCTAAACGCAGGAAATAATTTTTGAGAGCCTCAGGTAATATTCCTAGTTCTGCATACTCTCTTAAGCCCATGGCTCCATGCCTCTTTGATAGTCTTTTCCCATCCTCACCTAATATCATGGGTATGTGACCATAAACAGGAACTTTTGCATTCAAGGCATTAAAAACATTAATTTGTTTAAAAGTATTATTTACGTGATCATCACCACGAATTACATGAGAAATCTCTGAATCTAAATCGTCTACAACTGCACAAAGGTTATAAGTTGCGGTACCGTCACTTCTCTCTACTATAAAATCATCTAGTTGTTCGTTTGGAAATTGAATTTTCCCCTTTACTAAATCATCAAATTCTGTGAAACCCTCTTCCGGCATCTTAAAACGAACCACCATATTATCTTGTCTAGCTAATTTAAGATCCCTTGATTTCTTATCACTATCCAGGTCAGAACCTTCACAAACATATGCAAAGTCATTTTGCAAAAGTAGATCTACTACCTCTTTATATCTTTCGGTGTTGTTGGATTGATAAATTATCTCTTCATCAAAATTTATTCCAAGCCATTCAAAGCTTCTTATAATTTCTTCTTTGTATCTATTTTCAGACCTTTCTTTATCTGTATCTTCAATCCGTAAAAGGCAATCACCACCATTAGATTTAGCATATAACCATGCGAAAAGTGCTGTTCTTGCACCACCTATATGCAAATACCCAGTTGGGCTCGGTGCAAATCTAGTTCTCATTATGAGATTTAGGTTCTGAGAGCCATATGGGTGTAACTCCAGTTTCATCTTGCATTCGTTTTAGATAAGCTAAATGAGACTCTTCTTCTTGATCTGTAAGAGTGATAGAAATCAATTTCAAATCTGAATTTATAGTCTTGGTTTCAGATATATCATTTTCTTGGTTTTCTATCGGTCTTGAGAAGTCCAGAGCACTTTGACCACCTGTCATAGCCAGATAAACATCTCCTAAAATTTTAGAATCTAGAAGAGCTCCGTGAAGCTCGCGGTCATAACCACCTACTTCATATCTATTTACAAGAGCATCTAAACTATTCCTTTGACCTGGATGTTTCTCTCTGGCTATCTGTAAAGTGTCAGTTATCGAAGAAACATATTTTTCAATGCTCTCGTTTTTTTTGGATAACAATTTTATTTCATGATTCAAAAAACCAATATCGAATTCAGCATTATGAATTAGAAGTTCAGAATCTCTAATAAAGTCTATAAATTCATCATATATCTCTGCAAATTTAGGTTTATCGGATAAAAACTCTGTTGTAAGGCCATGAATCTCTAAAGCGCCAGGGTCACTATCTCTTTCTGGATTTAAATATACATGATATTCATTACCAGTATATTTTCTGTTTATAATTTCAACACATCCAATCTCAATCACCCTATGACCAGATTTTTTGTCTAAGCCTGTGGTTTCTGTATCCAGAAGAATTTGTTTAATCATTCAAGTTCATCAATTCCTTTATTTGCAAGAAGATCTGCGATTTCATTTTCACGATGCCCACTATGACCCTTTACCCAGTTCCAAGAAATATCATGGAAGTCATTTAAGTAGTCGAGTTTTACCCATAATTCTTTATTTTTGACGGGTTTTCTTGCGGAGGTTTTCCAATCATTTTTTTTCCAATTACTAATCCACTTTTCAATACCATCTTTTACGTAATTCGAGTCAGTTGTTATCTTTAAGGTTGTCGGTTGTTCAAAGTATTCTAAAGCTTTGATTGCTGCTGTCATCTCCATCTTGTTATTTGTTGTATTTCTTTCACCTCCCCATAAAGAGTATTCTTCATTATTCTTTATAATCAAAGCGCCCCAACCCCCTAAACCAGGATTGCCTCTGCAAGCGCCGTCAGTGAATATGCTTACGATTTCTGACATCCACGAATTGTATTACACTTAAACTAACTATTCTCACTTTCTGAGTGTAAAATTCTACTTATGTTTGAAATTTTTCCCTTGAAAGCTTTCACTGATAATTATATCTGGGCCTTGCTGAGAGACGATGAACTGACAATAGTTGATCCTGGTGATGCAGAGCCAGTAATATCTTTTGCTCAGCAAAAAGATTTAGCTGTAAAGAATATTCTGATTACACACCATCATTTTGACCACACAGGTGGAATCGAGAAATTAGTGAATATCTTCAATAGCGAGGTTTATGGTCCAGCTGGTGGTCATATCAATGGCGTTAATAGAAGTCTCACTGAAGGAGATAATTTTGAGATATCAAAGATAAATTTCAGGGTATTTTCGACTCCAGGACATACACTCGATCATATTTCCTTTTATGCTGAATCCGAACGGCCATTACTTTTTTGCGGAGACACTCTTTTCTTAGGAGGATGTGGAAGACTTTTTGAAGGAACATCTCAACAAATGTTCAATTCTTTAGAAAAATTTTCTTCTCTTCCTTTGAACACGCAAGTGTTTTGCGCTCATGAGTATACCGAATCTAACTTGACCTTTGCTGCAGAAGTGGAACCCCTTAATGAAGATCTTATAAATAAATTAAGCGAAGTGAAGTCAATGAGACAACAAGATAAAATAACCCTTCCTTCGACAATTGCTACTGAATTAAATATTAATCCGTTCATGAGGTGTCATAAAGAAGATGTAATCAAAGCGGCTCAAATATATTCACATTCTCAAGTCAAAAATCCTGATGAAGTTTTAGGTGTGATTCGCGATTGGAAGGATAATTTCTAATTATGTACAAGGCGTGCTTATTTATTTTATTGTTCTTATTTAATGGATGTGCTTCCGCATCTGATAAAGAAATAATAAAGCTTAACTCTGAAATCCTGACTTCCGTCGATCCAAATATCATCGAAGAAAAGCTTGAAGAGACTCCTTTTGATTTATGGGAGAGAATAAGACTAGAATTGTTCTTAGTTATACCAGAAGATCAGATCGCATCAACAAGTGTTTACCGTGAAAGGCTCTATAGAAACCAATCAGCAGTAAATAGGATTAGTAAATCTGGTCAGAGGTACCTTTATCACACTCTAACCAGAGCTGAGGCGCTTGGACTACCAGTAGAGCTGGCTTTACTTCCTTTTGTTGAAAGTGAGTTTGATCCCTATGCTAAATCAGTAGACGGAGCTACCGGGATATGGCAATTCATGCCTGCTACGGGTAAAGAGTGGGGCTTAAAAAGCAATTGGTGGTATGACGGAAAAAAAGATGTATTAGCTTCTACTGAAGCTGCACTTCAATTTTTGACTTATCTGAATGAAAAATTTGATGGTGACTGGCTACTTGCAATGGCTGCTTATAATACTGGTCCTACAAGAGTTAATAGAGCAATTAGAAAAAACAAGAGACAAAATAAACCAATCAGATTTTGGGACTTAGATCTTCCAAAAGAAACTTCTGCTTATGTACCAAAGTTGCTTGTTCTATGCGAGCTTATTAAAAATCCAAAAGCATTTGAAGTAAATTTGCCAAGTATAGCTAATCGACCTTACTTTGAACGCGTCAAGATTCCTGGTCAACTTGATTTAATGCAGGCGGCAGATCTTGCAGGCCTCAAACCTGAAACAATATATGAACTAAATCCTGGTTTTAATCAATGGGCGACTGATCCAAGTGGACCTCATTATTTACTTTTGCCCATAGGTGTATCGGATAGATTTAAGACACAATTAGAATCTTTAGATCTAAAAGATTTAGTTAGATGGGATAGATATAAAATTAGAAGAGGTGATAATCTTTATAAGATAGCTTCGAGATATAGAGTGAAAGTTGCAGTTCTTAAAGAAATTAATGGAATGAGCACTGATACAATTTACGCAGGAAAAGAAATCATGGTGCCCAGAGGTTCTGCATGGGCGAATAAGCAAAAACCAAGAGAAACAATTTATTTGGTAAAACAAGGTGATTCCTTGTGGACTATTGCTAAAAAGCATCAAGTTACTATCGAAGATGTTGTCCTGTGGAATGACTTAGATATAGAAGAACCCCTGCAAATTAAACAAGAGATTAAAATTTTTTCCCGTTATGAAAGAATCAGGCAAAGTATCCCTCCTCGCCAACTTAGAACAATGCTTTATCCGGTAAAGTCAGGTGATACTATAAGCAGAATTGCTTCAAAATTTGACATAAACCCATCACAAATCCAAGAGTGGAATGAAATAGAAGACGTATCTAAAATATTTCCAGGGCAAGTGCTTAAACTGTTTCTTTAAGAGTCAGAAGTTCTTGGGTCAAGAGCATCTCTTAGTCCGTCGCCTATAAAGTTAAGCGAAAAAAGAGTGAGTGAAAAGGCTAGTGATGGAAATATAAGCAGCCACCAATATTCCTCCATTGAAACAGCTCCATCTCTGATTAAAAGGCCCCACGAACTTAATGGTGCCTGTACACCTAGACCTAAAAAACTGAGAAATGCCTCTAAGAGCATAATCTGAGGGATAGTTAAAGTTGCGTATACGATAACTGGTCCAATTGTGTTGGGTATAAGATGTTTATAAATAATTCCTATTTTGCCAACGCCCATTGCTTGGGCGGCCAAGATAAATTCTTGTTTACTCAATGACATTACCTGGCTTCTAACTATCCTGGCCATCGTCAGCCACTCTACTGCTCCAATTGCCATAAATAATAAAATAAGGTTTCTGCCAAATATGACCATCAACAGAATCACAAATATTATGAAAGGTATACCGTAAAGTATATCTACTATTCTCATCATTATGGTATCTGTTTTACCACCTGCAAAACCTGCCACTGTTCCCCATGTAACTCCAATGGAAAGTGCTACGATAGTAGCAAGGAATCCTACCATCAAAGAAACTCTGCTACCGTACATCATCCTTGTTAGAAGATCTCTACCTAGAGTATCTGTTCCTAACCAATGCTCTGCAGAGGGTGGAGAAGGCCCAAGATCCAGATTTTGAAAAGCGTAATCATACGGTGCAATAAAAGGGGTTATCAAAGCGAGAATGATAATAAAAAGAATATATAAAGAGCCAAATAAGGAGAGCTTGTTAGATATCAATCTATCTAGGGCATCTTTCATTAAACTATTATTCATATCTAATCCCTAAGTTTCGGATTCAAAGCAGCTGCTATTAAGTCTGAGATTAAATTAAAAAGTATTATTAAGAATGAGAAAAATATTGATGAGCCGAGAATCATTGTGTAATCACGATTAAATGCTGCCTCTACATAAAATCTTCCTAGACCTGGTATCCCGAATATTGTCTCTACAACAAAGGAACCAGCCAACAAACCCGCCATGGCAGGACCTAAAAAAGCTATTACTGGAGTCAGGCCGCCTCGCAAAGCATGTACCACAACTACCCTTGACTCAGATAGGCCTTTTGCTCTGGCAGTTCTGATAAAGTCTTGATTAAGAATCTCTAACATTCCCCCTCTAGTAAGTCTCGCACAGTAAGCTGCGTAAGCAGTGCCAAGAGTTAAAGTTGGTAATAATTTATCGCCAGGCATATAACCCCAGCCTGATACCGGCACCAATTCAAGCCAAATACCAAATATAAGGATTAAAGATGGACCCAAAATAATTGACGGGATGCATATTCCTATCATTGCTGTTGACATAGGAATATAGTCCATAGGAGTATTTGGCTTTAAAGCACCCAAAATGCCTGCAACTAAGCCCACAGCCAATGCAAATAATATTGAATATAGAGCTAACTCAAAGGTTACCGGTAGACCAATAGAAATTAATTCAGTGACAGATCTTCCAGGATATCTAAATGAGGGACCAAAATCACCAACCAAGATTCCAGACAGATAATCAATATATTGAGTAGATAGAGGTTGATCTAAATTATACTTTTCATTTAGTTTAATTAAGACTTCAGGTGAAACCGCCTTTTCTTCGTCAAAAGGGCCGCCAGGGGCTGAATGGACCATCAAAAATGTAAGAGTCACTACAGTTAAGAGTACCGGTATGGCGATAGCAATCCTTCTGATTATCAAACTAAACATTGTTTTAAGTGACTATTCTATTGTTATATATTGGTAGGCATGTGAGTCGAGAAGATTAGGCTCCCAGCCCTTAACTGTCTCATGCTTCATATATATTCTTGTATAGGTATAAATAGGTATTATTGGTAGCTCATCTATAAGAATCTTCTCTGCTTCATATAAATATTTATATCTTTCGTCTTGGGAAGTCGATTGAGCTGCTTTGATCAATAAGTTATCGTATTCTTTATTAGACCACCCTGTCTTATTGTTGCCCCTTCCTGAAACCATCATATCTAAAAAGGTTTTAGGATCTTGATAATCTCCTATCCAACCAGCCCTAGATATTTCAAAATCTCCATTATTCTCTCTTGATAAATAAACCTTCCAATCCGTATTTGTTAAGACTATGTTAATACCAAGCGTTTCTTTCCACATTTGCTGCATTGCCTCAGCTATCTTTTGGTGGCCCTCGCTTGTGTTGTAGAGAAGCTCAAAAGTCAAAGAATCATTTTTTGAGTAACCCGCCTCTTTCAAAAGCTCTTTTGCTTTGGATGGATTATATTCAAGTTTAGTAGGAGGAAAATATCCATTTGGGTCAGGTGGAGTGAAGGAAAAAGCTGGTATCTGCCCTCCTTTAGCTACTTTTTTTGTAATTAATTCGCGATCTATCGACAAAGATAGCGCTTTTCTAACTAACTTATTATCAAGGGGTTTTTTGTTTAGATTTATTCGGTAGTAATAAGTACCATAATAAGGACTAATACTTATATTATTTGGATATTCTTCTTTGTAAACTTCTATCTTCTCAGTTGGTATCGAAGAGGTTATGTGTATCTGCCCTGCCCTAAACATAAAATCTTCCCTAGAAACGTTGTCTATAGGCAGAAAATGAATTTCGTTGAGTTGAACTCTATCTGCATCCCAATAATTAGGATTTTTCTTTACCTTAATTACTTGATTAAGCTTCCATTCCTCTAATGTAAAAGGTCCATTACCAATGAAGTTTCCAGGTCTTGTCCATTGATTTCCAAGAGTATCTATTTCACCGAATTTTTCTATTGTTGGTTTATGAACTGGTCTAGTTGTGTAATGAGCTAAAAGTTCCAAAAAGTAAGGCGCGGGATTCTTTAAGTTTACTTTTAAAGTTTTTGCATCCAGTGCTTTTACTCCTACCAAATTGAAATCTGTAATCTCACCCTTATTAAATTGCTCTGCATTGACAACATCGTAGAGCATATCTGGATATTGAGATCCCAGTGAAGGGAGTAGCATACGATTCCAAGCATAAACAAAGTCATGGGCAGTAACTGGGTCTCCATTAGACCAGAGAGCTTCCCTCAAATTAAAAGTATATTCTTTGCCATCTTGCGAAATAAGCCAATTTTTAGCTATTCCAGGTAAAGGTTCCAATCCTTCTGGGTGCCTAATAACCAAGCCTTCAATGAGCGCCATTAAGATCTTACTTTCTGGAACACCTGTTACCGTATGTGGATCTAAGTCTTTTGGTTCGGTACCATTGCCAAGATAAAGTATTTTGGTCTCAGGAGAAAGTTCTACTGGGGGGATATTATTCCCACAGCCGCATACAAAAAATATTATTAATAATCCTAGTATTTTTAACTTCATAATTAATCTAAATGTTTCTTAAAGAAGCTTATTAACTCCATGTTGCTTTCGTATCTTACTCCTTCATCTGAATATCCATGTCCCTCTTTCGCAATGAACATGGTTTTATGGTCAAAACCAATTTTATTTAATTTTTTTGAAAATTTAACTGCGTCTTCATATGGTGCTCGTATATCATTTTTTCCATGTATCATGAAAAAAGGAACTTTTAATTTATCTGCATTATAGTGTGGTGACATTTCTTTATGCCTTTCCTCATCAGTTCCTAATCTTATTTTAAGTTGAGCTTGACCACCTCTTGAATCTTGTATGTCTCCAGTTTTAAACAGTCCTGGTAGATCATAGACTCCAACGTCACTTACAGAGCATTTAAACAAATCTGGTCTCATAATAGCTCCCTGAGTTGCAGCATAGCCGCCGTAACTGCCCCCATAGATACAAGCATTATTTTTATTTATCTGACCTTTTTCATGCAGATATTCCATACCATCGAATAAATCTTTTAAAACACCATCCCAATTTGCACGAATAAATCTCTCATATTTAAGTCCATAGCCTCCAGAACCTCTAAAATTGATTTGAAGGACATTAAAACCTTCTGATGCAAGCATTTGAGATCTGTGGTCGAAGCCCCAACTATCTCTTATGCCTTCAGGGCCACCGTGTGGATGCACTATAGTTGGAGAGTTATATGAATTTCCGTAAGCACTTTTAGTTATGTAGCCATAAATAGTGCTTCCGTCTCTAGCTTGAAAAGAAAATGGTTCCATAGTTACAAGTTTGTTGTAATCAATACTTCCCCAATACTTCCCTAATCCACTAATTGATAAGTCTCCATTTGAAAAATCAGCTAAGTAATAGATACCCGGATTTTGATCTGATGATACAAAAACAGTATATTTCTCCTCTTCATCATCAGCGCTTGTAATGGACACCAAGTTATTTGGAAAATATTCCTTGAAAGTTTTTATAACCTCTTTGGTTTTATTTTCTCCTTTAAAAAACACAGTTGAAGGATAGCCATCCATGAAAGTAGCCGCATAAACCTTTCCTTCGTCATCTGTCAAAACATTACCGACATCAACGGTTGAATGCCTATAAATCAATTTTCTTTGTCCATTGGATAGATTAGTCTGGTAGATTCCTGATAAATCATGATTCTGATTCTCTACAGTTATCAAGCTTTTGGACTTCTTGTCATAAGAAATCAAATCTAATAAATTGTCCCAGGGTGCCGTCTTCCAATAAGTCCAATTTTCATTTCTGGAGACTGAACCTGATTTTTTTCCAATCACCTCCACACAATCAATATCGCCACCTGGACAAGCAGAGCCTACTAAATATTGAACAGGGAGATTTTTGTTGTACAAATATATTTTAAAATTAAATGTATCAGGATCAACACCTGAAACAGCAACTAAATCTCCATTTGCTTCAAAAGCATAAAAAGGTTGTTTCACTGGAGGACTTGCAAAACGCTTCATTTTGCCGTCAAAAACATTCAATTTATAAAGCTTCCAAAATCCATCAGAATTATAAAACTGAACAATTACATGCTCAGGATCATCCTCAAGCATATTAATAACAGTTGCAGGTTGTTTAGGATCATCAATTACTGTATCACTTGATCTTTTGGCCTGACGACCAGTTAACATTATGGACTTCTTGCCATCAATATTCACAGCATACAACTCTCCAGTAGGAAATCTGCTATTTCTAGTTGCAATGGTTGTCACTTTAGACATCAAAAGCCTTTCATTAGAAATCCATTGGAATGCGCCTATCTCTCCTTTTTTTACAAACCTATGGTTATAAATTAATTCTTTGGATTTCAAATCTATTATAGACAAGACTAATTCATCATTAACCTTTCTATGCACACCTATCATTTCTCCATTTGGAGAAAGCTTTATGTCATAAATATCGGGGAGTTTAGAGAAATTTTTAATATTCTCATTTGCTACTAAAATATTAAAACCAAAACAAACTACAAAAATTAAACCTTTTTTAAATAATGACATCATGTACTATTTTTTTCTCCTTACCCTTAGTTTTATTTTTTTACCAGGAACTCGTAAAGTATAACCGCTGAAAAAACCCTCTTTTATTTCAACTTCATATCCGTCTCTAAGTTTAATATCTCTTATTTTTTCAACAGATTGCCATATCTGTCCATTTTCTAAAATGATTAGTAATTGTAAATTAAGCCTTTGCGAAACACTCTCTATTTTTGAGATTATTTTAATTTCCTCAGCTTCTGGTTCTATCCTTTGCTTATTAGATAGACCAAAATTCCTTTTCTCATACTCTTCATCGAATTTATTTTCTTTTATTTCTCCATTCGACGTTAGCTCTTCTGTTATTAATCTTATATCAGTATTTTGAGAAAAGTACTCATCAAAGCAGTCAAGTCTAGCTGAATCGTCATCTATTTTTATACATTCCCTGACGTCAGCAATACTCATGCTTGAGTATATTAAGAGTATCAAAAACAATAAATTTTTCATTGACCAATTAAAAAACAAAAAGGGTTGCTACTGCAACCCTTTTTGGACTTGGTATTTATATTAAAGACTTAATTTAAATCCAAGTTGGAAATATCTTCCTACGATATCATAAGTATTCTGAGGTGTTTGTATTTGTGGATCAACAAAACCAAAGAAGTCTTTGTAATACGGAGGTTGTTTATCAAACAGATTACTAACCGCAAGTGAAAGTCTTACGCTGTCAGATGCTTGATAACCAATATTAAGATATGAATATGTAATTGAAGGTATAGAATAAACTTCATAGATTTGATCTAAAAGTTCTTGACTATAAGTTCCTTCGCCATATGGACCACCATCTACGCTGAAGTAATCAACAACACCATCCTGCAGAGGTATGTTGCTTAAATAACGTGTAGTTAATCCAACAGACCAGTCTTCGTTATACCACCTTAGAGAAAGGTTTATCCTGTCTCTATTGAAACAATCTTCTCCAAAATTAATACATTTACCGACTGCATCGTCACTAATACCAGAAGCTGAAACAGTTACATTCTCATCGAAGTGTGTACCTATGACGTCGACTTCAAAGCTGCCGCCAATCACATCTGAGAAGGTAAGATTTACTGAGTAATCAGTACCTTTAAACACATCCATGCTGGCACTGTTGATATTTTGTGTTTCAACAGAGATGATATCTCCTCCTGGAGCCCTCGTTATGAGGTTACATTGATTCGCATTTCCTGAGAGATAACATCCGTTTAGTGTTGCTGCTACACCCGATCCAACTACAGCATTTTCAATCTCTAGTTTGAATTTGTCCACAGCCATTCTAAAGTCAATTGCTTCTAAGAAGTCAATATTAGTGGGCACCCAAACAATTCCATACGTTGTATTAGAACCTGATTCAGGATTAAGATTCGGGTTACCAACTGATAAGGATAGAATTTGGTTATTCTCTGTACTAAAAGTTGTAGCATCTATTCCTTCAGAAGCACACTGAGCAAGAGCTATTGCTTTTTGCGCAGCGGTATAAGTAGAGTATTGGTTTTGCTCACAAGGGTCTATGTAAGTTGGAAAACCACCTCCACCGCCGAAGTATAGGTCTGAGATAGTAGGTGCTTTATAGGAAGTAGAGTCAGTTCCTCTGATCGTTACATCATTGAAAGGCTTCCATTTGATTGCAGTTCTTTCCACACTCTCTGAATCAAATTGGCTATAAGAAGTATTTCTATAAGCATAATCAATGTTGAGTTCTTGGAAAAGTGTAACGTCAGCTAGCAATGGAATGGAAATCTCTGCATATGTATCTCTACTGTCATAACTACCATCTGTAGATTTTCTTGGATTACCTGATGAACCACCTGCTTCAGTTAGTCCGTCTACAGTTTCATAACCTGATAAATCAGTAGCTTCGATACCGACAGCCATAAGGATTTCACCCGCAGGCAATTCATAAACTGGTATGTTAGTTAGGTTGAAAGCATAACCTTGATAGGTAGTTCCATAAGTGTTCTTTTCGTTTTGTCTAATATAGTCTGCAGCAGCTGCCGTTATACTATTAGGACCAAACATATTTAAAGGTACACAACCTAATTTACGAGCTATAGGATCTTTACATCTATACTGAGTTCCATTTACGTCAATACCTGGTCCAACTTCTGTATCAAAAGCATTCTGGACAGCAAGCATATTTATATAGTTTCTTGTAACTTGTGCTTGGTGAAAGTTTTGGTATGTAGCGTAAGCTTCCCAATCTGCCCCAAGAGCATCTAATGTTCCGCTAGCACCAAACTCAACTCTGTAATTTGTTGACTCTTGATTAAATAATCTTGGTCCGACATCCAACATTCTCTTTCTATAAGGCAAGCCTGAATCAGCAGTGTTAGCTCTTATTGAAGCAGGCATAAAAGGATTGTCTTTAGGAATAACTGTTCCGTATGTTACCTGCGCACCTAATCCCATGGGAACAGGAGCCATTACGAGATCAGATTCTCTTTTGGAGACTCCGATTTGGTAATCTAGGACAACGCCACTGTCAGTTTCATAATTACCTGCGGCCCATGCTTGTCTGTTTTCTCTTTCGCCCAATAGTTGCATATATTCACTATAGTTATACATACCTCTGTTGTTTTGCGGATCACCAGCTGCTCTTCCTGAGTAAGTAGCAAATGAGAAAGACGAAACATCTGCATTAGGACCTATTCCATCATAAAGAGTTTTTGAACCCGCTTGCGTAAAGAATCTTCCAGTTGGTATAAAAGTTGATGCTCCACAAGATGCAGTAGAGGATAAATTCTCACCTGTTGCACCATGGCCCGGTATACCAAAGCTTTGGAAATAAAGCATATAATCCGGCTCAACTCTTGGACAGAATGAAAAATCTCTGTCCCACATGTCTAGGCTGTCCTGAGTTTGTTGAGAGATAGTGGCAACCATGCTGGATCTTTCGCCAGCAGTACCAAAAGATAATGAAATGAGGCTTTGGTCTGCGTCACCTCTATCGGAAGTACCTTCACTTATGTAGGCTTCAAATCCTTCAAATTCTCTGAGTTTGATATTTAATACACCGGATATAGCGTCAGAACCGTAGACCGCCGATGCACCATCTTTCAAAACTTCAACCGAATCAATTAAGGCTAGTGGGAAGATTTGTAAATCAACTGCACCACCTGTTCCAGTTCCGGCAGGAGCGACTCTCCTTCCGTTAATTAATGTAAGTAGCCTTTCTGAACCAGCACCACGAAGGTTAAGCTCTGTAGTACCACTGTTACCGTTATTTACAGAACGTTGGTTAGAAGCCAAGTTAGCAGAAGGAAGTTCGATTAAGAAATCTCCTATGCTGACTTTACCTGCATCTAATACTTGTTGAGCTGTGAAGACTTCAACGGGACCTGTGGAATCATAGTTCGATGTCCTCTTGATCCTCGAACCTGTTACAACAACTTCCTCAACTCCGTCAGCTTCCTCATCATCATCAGCGACCAAAACACTTGGTCCAAAAGATAATAAGCCAACGACAGCGAAACTCGTTGCAAATTTAAACAAATTTTTCATATTTATCCCCCAAAAAAGGTTTATAAGCCATTTATAAGGCTTTTCAGCGCACAGGTTAGTAAATATTTTGTTACTTTGCAACTTATATCTGTCAAATGCTTGTCTATTAAGTCTTTTTTATAGGTTTTTTATTTAAAAAGCTTAAAATATCAATATGAAAATTCTAAAGAATAAAAAAATCCTGATAATAGGAGTTGCAAATAAACACTCCATTGCAGCTGGCATAGCTGAATCAATGGCTGAACACGGAGCCGAAATAGCCCTTACCTACCAAAATGAGAGACTCAAGCCTAATGTTGAAAAGCTTGGTGAAGAATGGGGTGTAAATATTTTTCTTCCATGTGATGTTTCTTCCGATGAAGAAATAAAAAATATGTATGTAAAACTTTCTGATAAGTGGGATGGGCTTGATGGTTTGATTCATGCTGTAGGTTTTGCTCCTAGAGAAGAGTTAGATGGAAATTTCATTGATGTCACAACTAGAGAAGGATTTCAAATAGCTCATGACGTCAGTAGTTATAGTTTTATTGGGTTAGCCAAAGAAGCTCAAAAAATGATGAAAGACAGAAATGGCTCATTGCTTACTCTTTCATATTTAGGTTCACAAATGACACTTCCAAACTACAATGTTATGGGATTAGCAAAAGCCAGTTTAGAGGCAAGTGTCAGATATTTAGCAGTTTCATTGGGGAAAGAAGGTCACAGAGTAAATGCTATATCAGCTGGGCCAATAAAGACCCTAGCCGCATCTGGTGTAAAGAATTTTCGTAAGATGCTAAGTTACAATGCCTCAAGAACTCCCATAGGAAGAAACATCACAATAAGAGAAGTGGGAGATACAGCCTCCTTCCTGACATCTGATATGGCTTCAGGAATAAGCGGAGAAATAGTCTACGTTGATGGAGGTTTTAATATCACAGCAATGGGAGCTATAGAGGAATAAATTAACTAAATTCCTTGAATGACCGCATTATTTCGCAGACTTAACTGCAATTCGCCAATCTCCGAGGTGGCTTTTTGTTGATTTAAAAAATCTGTGATTTGATTTATTCTTGTTTCATCCAAGACATTTGAGCTATCAGTGACATCATCAAGTCTGTAAACCAAAAGATCTCCGTTCTGTGCGAAGGACGACCCGTAGTCATTACCAGTTTTGGACCTTGATAATGAAAAAATTTTATCAACTGCACTAGCGGGAAGTAGAGAACTATCTCTTTTAAGGGCTTGATAAGATTCTACAGTGGTATTATTCTCATTGGAGACCATTTCGAACGTTTTACCTTTTTTTAATTCTGCAATCAGATTTTCTGAAAGTGATGAAGATTTTTTCGATGCCTCTGATTGTATATATGCTTCTTTAATTTTGCTTTTGACAGACTCAAAACTTAATTGCGATGCCTCAATCATATCGGAAACCTCCACAATCACAGCAGATGAGTCTGAAGTCTCAATTAATTCAACATAACCAGTTGACTCATATTCTTCAAACAGAAATTTTTCTACCTCTGTATATTTCAATTTTTCCGGAATTTCTTGTCTAGAAAAATGTTGGCTTTCTTCTATAGATATAGATATTTGTTCAGAGATATCGGCTAAACTTGAAGACTGATAAACCAATTCTGAAGCAAGGTCTAAAAGGGAGAAATATTTTTCTTCTGCTCTCTGAATTTTTAATTCCTCTAAAATTTCGTCAGCCCTTTCTTCATAAGATACAGGAGACGGTTCAATATTTTCATCTAATTTTATAAGGTGAAGACTAGAAGCGAGTTCTATGGGTCCATAAATATCACCCTCTTCCATTTTTAACAAAGCCTCTTCAAACTCAGGTGGCAATAAAGTACCATCCGTAAATCCGAGGCTTCCGCCTGAGTTTTTAGTGCCGTCGTCTTCAGATAACTCCAAAACAATATCTTTAAAGTTTTCACCATTTTGAATTCTTGTCTGCGCTTTTAATAATTCAGCCTTTGCAATCTCCTTACTTTTATCATCTGAGATATTTATCATGATGTGAGAAACAGACTTTCTAATTGAATAATCAAATTCCTGTAAATAAATATCATATTCAGACTTAATTTCTGCGTCAGTAATGTCAGAAACATTTGAAAGTCCGTTTGTATTGAGTGAAATAAATGAAGTTTTGACTTTTTGAGGGTCTATGTAGGATTCTTTGTTATTTTCATAAAATTCGATGAGGTCATTTTCTTCGAAATTTACAGATTTCTTTATATTTTCGATAGGGAATCTCACAAAAGAAATGCTTCTTTCTTGTTCTACAAGACTCAAAGATTTAGAGATTTCATAATCTGAAAGAAAAGTTGAATTAGCAAGTGATTGTCTCCAAAGTCCAATGATAAGGTCCTCCCTAATTCTTTGAAGATAATCAGATGGAATAAAGCCGTTACTTCTTGCAGATGAATCAAATCTATTCTTACTAAATTTTCCATTTTCTTGAAATTGATCTTCTTCAGACAATTGCCCAAAAATAAAATCATCACTTAAGATCATCTCACTTGAGTTTAGAAAATCCAGAACAGAAAATTTCCCAATTAATATATCTTTAGATATGTTGAAAAGAGTTTCATCATCAATTTCTTGTCCCGGAAACCTTTGTTCAAAAGCAAATTGCTGATTACTTATCTCAAAACTTAAATCTACATTAGAAATTTCTTGAGAACCTACTTTCGCTACTGTACCAGTAGTTCCCTGAGAGAAAAATCCTGCCCATCCGACTGAACCAATGAAAGTAATTATTATTGATATAACAATTACTTTTGTAATATTTCCTGAAAGACTGTTCCTTATGTTCTGTATACCTGACATTTTTTACTTAAAAAAAGCGCGCCCATAGGCGCGCTCTTACTAAAATTTTTTCTTATTAAAGGCTTTCTTTCAAAGCTTTCCCTGCTTTAAATCCAACAGATTTAGAAGCTGATATTTGTATAGTCTCTCCAGTTTGGGGATTTCTACCTGTTCTTGCAGCTCTATGTCTTACGTTGAAAGTACCGAAACCTACTAATGAAACGCTATCGCCACCTGACAGGCTTCCAGCAATTGCACTAAGTGTTGCTTCCACCGCTCTTCCGGCTTCGGCTTTTGAAGTATCTGTTGCCGCAGCTACAGCGTCTGTTAATTGGGCTTTATTCACATTTATCTCCTAGAATCTTGTTAAGCCAACTTGTCGCTATGCAAGTTAGTCTTTATGATTAAAACCCTAGGCTAAAGCCTTGTCAAGCTTGAATTTGATTTAATTAATGGGCCTTTACGGAGCTTTTCTTTGATCTAGTTTTCTTAGACGAAACTTTAGCTGCATCGTCTTCCTTCTCCCAGGGAATAGGTTGTCTAGTGAGTACTATATCTAGAACCTCGTCGATCCATCTTACAGGCTTAATATCAAGATCAGCTTTGATGTTATCGGGTATCTCTTTCAAATCCCTTACGTTACCTTCAGGTATCAATACAACACTTATTCCTCCTCTACGGGCTGCTAGTAGTTTTTCTTTTAGTCCACCTATTTTAAGGACTTCGCCTCTCAGAGTGATCTCGCCTGTCATTGCAACATCAGATCTAACGGGTATTTTGGATAATACAGAGGTCAAAGCAGTTGCCATAGCAGCTCCAGCACTAGGGCCGTCTTTAGGAGTTGCACCTTCCGGAACATGAATGTGTATATCTTGCTCCTCGTAGAATTTTGGATCTATACCAAGAGATTCTGATCTCGATCGAACAACCGACAAAGCCGCTTGAATAGATTCTTGCATCACATCTCCGAGAGACCCTGTTTTAATGATTTTTCCTTTTCCTACAAAACTTGAAGCCTCAATTGTTAAGAGTTCTCCTCCAACTTGAGTCCAAGCTAAACCAGTAACTTGCCCTATTCGATCATTTTCCTCGGCTTCACCAAATTCGTATTTGCGCACTCCACAAAAGTCCTCTAGTGTGCCGGGCTTGATGGATACTTTCTTAGGTTTTTTTAGGGAACTATTCTTCTTAACTACCTTTCTGCAAATTTTTGCAATCTCTCTTTCCAGAGCTCTGACTCCTGCCTCCCTAGTAAAGTATCTTATTAAATCTTTAATAGAATTTTTTGGTATTGAAAGCTCTTGTTCTCCCAAACCATTGTTTTTCTTTTGTTTCTGAATAAGGTATTTCTCTGCTATATTAACCTTCTCATCTTCTGTGTACCCCGGTAGCGTTATGATCTCCATTCTGTCCAAGAGAGCAGAAGGTATATTCATACTATTTGCCGTACATACGAACATTATGTCAGACAGATCATAATCAACTTCTAAGTAATGATCATTGAATGTATGATTCTGCTCAGGATCCAAAACTTCTAGCAAAGCTGATGCAGGATCGCCTCTAAAATCCATGCCCATTTTGTCAATCTCATCCAACAAGAATAAGGGGTTCTTGACACCGGTTTTAGATAACTTTTGAAGAATCCTTCCAGGCATTGATCCTATGTAAGTTCTCCTATGACCTCTTATCTCCGCTTCGTCTCTAACTCCCCCAAGCGACATCCTTACAAATTTTCTATTAGTAGCTCTAGCGATAGACTCTCCCAACGATGTTTTTCCTACTCCAGGGGGTCCAACTAAACATAGTACTGGCCCTTTGAGTTTTTTTACCCTTTTTTGAACTGCAAGGTATTCGAGGATTCTTTCTTTTACTTCTTCCAAACCAAAGTGGTCTTCATTGAGTACATCACTTGCTTTATTTAAGTCTGACCTAATTTTACTTTTCTTCTTCCAGGGAATGCTCAACATCCAGTCTATGTATCCTCTGACAACTGAAGCTTCAGCAGACATTGGTGACATCATTTTGTATTTTTGTAGCTCAGCCATGGTTTTATCCTCGGCTTCTTTCGACATCGATGCTTCTTTAATTTTAGCCTCTAATTGTTCTGCTTCTTCAGCATCGTCTATTTCACCAAGTTCTTTCTTAAGAGCTTTCATTTGCTCATTAAGGTAGTATTCTTTTTGGCTTTTTTCCATCTGACTTTTTACTCGGCCACGTATCTTTTTTTCGACCTTAGAGAGGTCTAATTGTGAATCTAAGTGCTCGAGAATGCGGTTTGCTCTATCAGTCAAACTAGTAAGTTCTAATATCTCTTGTTTTTGGCTAATATCTATCGACAAATGTCCAACAAGGGTATCTGTTAGTCGAGATAAAGAATCAATTGCGTTGACGGTGTTTAATACTTCAGGAGTTGCTTTTCGTGTTAATTTTACATACTCCTGGAACTGCTTTTTCAATGAGGGCAAAAAATGTTTAAGTTCTTCCGTTTCTTGTTCTTCTTCTATAGAGGTGACTTTGACAGACATAAATTCGTCTGAATTTTCTAATGATTCTATGGAAGCTCGCTTGTTACCTTCTACAAGTACTTTAAGTGTTCCATCGGGGAGTTTTATCAGTTGTAAAATAGTTGAAAGAGTACCGATTGGGTAAAGATCGCCCAATTTAGGATCATCTTGTTGTGCACTTTTTTGTGCTACCAACATAATTTGTTTGTCCCCTGCCATTGCTGCTTGTAGAGCTGTTATCGACTTTTCCCTGCCCACAAATAATGGAGTAACTACTGAGGGGAATATGACTACATCTCTTAGAGGTAGTAAAGGGATATTTTGAACGTTTTTAGACATAATATTAATTCTTATTAGTCTTATATTGGGGTATTAGTTCAAAAAAACAAGTGTTAGCCAGTTTTTGTTTTAGATGTTTTTTCGTAAACCATTAGTGGTTCTGATTCGCCTTTGACAACCGATGCGTCCAAGACCACTTTTTTTAGATGGTCTTCTGAAGGTACTTTGTACATAGTGTCCATCAAAATACTTTCTAGTATTGATCTGAGACCTCTGGCGCCTGTTTTTCTTTCTATGGCCTTTTTAGCAATCTCTGAAAGGGCATCTTCTCTTATATCTAACTCAACTTCTTCCATTTCGAAGAGTTTTGAATATTGCTTCGTTAAGCTATTTTTTGGCTGTGTAAGAATAGTTATGAGGGCTTCTTCATCAAGCTGCTCTAAAGTTGTTATAACTGGCAATCTTCCAACAAATTCAGGTATCAAACCAAATTTTATAAGATCTTCTGGTCTAACTTGACTAATAAGACTATCAATGTCATTTTCTGATTTAATCGACTTAACTTTTGCTCCAAAACCTATGCCAGTCTCTTCACATCTTTGTTGGATAACTGATTGGAGACCAGAGAAGGCCCCACCACAAATGAATAGAATGTTTGATGTATCAACTTGAAGAAATTCTTGTTGTGGATGTTTCCTGCCACCTTGAGGAGGCACGGAAGCTATAGTTCCTTCAATTAGTTTGAGAAGAGCTTGTTGGACACCCTCCCCTGAAACATCTCTAGTTATTGAAGGATTGTCTGACTTACGCGCAATCTTATCAATTTCGTCAATATAAACGATTCCTAGCTGAGCTTTTTCAACATCATAATCGCATTTTTGCAAAAGCTTTTGGATGATATTCTCAACATCCTCGCCTACATATCCAGCCTCCGTAAGTGTTGTTGCATCAGCGATAGTAAATGGAACATCTAATAGTCTTGCAAGTGTTTGGGCCAGGAGAGTCTTGCCGCAACCGGTCGGACCTAAGAGTAAAATATTACTTTTGGTAAGTTCAACTTCATCTTGTGTTTTAACTTTTTTGCCGCCTTTCAATCTTTTGTAATGGTTATAAACGGCTACAGATAGGTTTTTCTTAGCCTCATCTTGACCAATAACATATTCATCCAAGGTATTCTTGATTTCCATCGGGACTGGGAAATCCTCATTATCTGACTCTTTAGACTCAGAGATCTCTTCTTTGATTATGTCATTGCACAGATCAATACACTCGTTGCAAATATAAACTGATGGCCCGGCTATTAATTTCCTTACTTCATTTTGATTCTTACCACAAAAGGAACAATATAAAAGCTTATCTTCGTTGTTTTCTGTATTGTCTTTGTCAGACATATATTCTCCTCTTATTTTTTTAATGAGCGGCTATCAACAACCGCATCAATTAAACCGTATTTAACTGCTTGTTCTGGTGACATAAAATTATCTCTATCGCTATCCTTAGCTATTTTATCAACCTTTTGACCAGAATGATTTGCAAGAATCTCATTGAGTTTTTTCTTAATGGAAAGGATTTCTTGAGTATGTATCTCAATATCACTCGCTTGCCCTTGAAATCCACCTAAAACTTGATGGATCATGACTCTAGAATTTGGTAATGCTTGCCTCTTTCCTTTTGCTCCGCCGCTTAAAAGAACTGCACCCATACTCGCAGCCTGTCCAATACATAATGTAGACACATCGGGCTTGATGAACTGCATGGTATCGTAGATTGATAATCCAGCTGTCACTGATCCTCCAGGCGAATTGATGTATAAATGTATGTCTTTATCAGGATTTTCTGCTTCTAAATATAGCATTTGGGCAACGATTAGGTTGGCACCATAATCTTCCACCGGTCCTGTTAAAAAAATGACCCTTTCTTTTAGTAGTCTGGAATATATGTCATAAGCTCTCTCACCTCTTGGAGTCTGCTCTACGACCATGGGAACTAACTGGTTCATTGGATTGCTAATTTCTTCTGTCATTTGAGATTTCCTTAATTACTAAATGGGGCTTAAAAAATTATTTTCAACCATATGTACCTGAAACGCAATCTTCGTATGAGATGTTCTCGTCTTCAGCAATAGCTTCAACCTTTAATGCTTCAATCACCTGCTCTTCAAGTGATATCGACTCAATATTCCTAAGCTGTTCCTCATCGGAATAAAAGTAATTTATAACTTGTTGTGGGTCTTTATAATTTTTAGCTCTCTCTTCAATGATCTCTTTAACTTTATCAGCATCTGGTGAGAGCTCTTTATCCTCTATAATCTTATTTAACAAGATTCCAACCTTGACCCTTTTAATAGCCTCATCAGAGAAAGTTTCCGAAGGAAAAAGATCTTCTTTGATTTCAGCCGGATCCATTCCCATTCTTCTAGCAGTATCCTGCTTCATATTTGATATTTCTGATTCAATCATAGATGGAGGGACTTCAAAATCATTTGCTTTTAAAAGGGAATCGAAAATACTTTGTTTAGTTTTACCATTTAGGATGTTCTTAAGATCTTCCTCTAATTTAGTCTTTACCTCTTGTTTGAAAGAATCTAAATTATCAGATTCGATACCAATATTCTTGAAAAAATCTTCGTTTAATTCAGGTAATTCAGAAGATAAAACTTCATTGACTACTATCTCAAAATTAACAGGCTTGCCAGCTAACTCTGATTTTCCATAATCATCAGGAAACTTCAATTCCAAAACCTTATTATCATCTTTTTTTAAACCAACTAAACCGTCTTCGAATCCATCAATCATTGATTTTGATCCAATTTCAACTACAAAGTCTTCCGCTGTTCCTCCATCAAACTCTTCACCGTCAATTTTTCCGACGAAATTAATCTTAACTTGGTCACCTGTTGAAGATTCTCCATCATTCACTTCCCATTTGCTCAATCTTTTCCTTAAATTTTCTATTGTTTTATTTAGGTCATCCTCATTTATTTCGCATAGAAAATTCGTGTACGAAAGCTTGTTCATTTTTGCAATACTTATCTCTGGATAAATTTCAAATGTAGCTTTAAATTTTGCATCTTTTCCCTCTTCAATTTTTTCAGGGATGAGGTTGGGTCTGCTAACTATTTTAAGTTGTTTTTCTTGAGCAATTTTTGTGAAGGCCTTGCTAGCAAGATCCCATAAAACATCTTGCCTTATCTCGGGCCCATAAATACTAGTCACAACATCCATAGGAGCTTTACCTTTCCTGAAACCTTTCAGTTTTGCGTCCTTTTGTGCTGTTTTAAGCTTTTTAAGAACTAAATCTTCGATTTCAGTTTTAGAGACTGTTATGTCTAGGCTTTGATTTATATCTTTTTTTGATTTGAAAGAAAATTTCATAATTTATCCTTTGGGGTGGGCGATGGGGCTCGAACCCACGACCACTGGAATCACAATCCAGGGCTCTACCAACTGAGCTACGCCCACCAAAATTTATATTTTAGCATCTATTAAAAACAGAATAAGATTATTTTAGTAAATTGCGAAATCAGTTATTGATTCATCGGGGGTTGCATCCTGAACTAAAACATCATCTACATGAGCGAAATTTGGTCCATCCCAACAAAGAGATATGAAGTTATTAATCGCCTCCTCTTCACCTTGAACAAATATCTCAATCGAACCATCTGAGGCCTTCCTTGCCCATCCCATAAGTTTTAATTTGAGGCTTTGTTCTTTAGCCCAAGACCTGAAACCAGAACCTTGAACTTCGCCATAAACAGATATGTGTGAACCTACCATTTAGAAAAAAAATAAAAACTTACTATATTTTATCTTCCAAAGATGAAGCCTTCAACATTAAAGGTTTTATAAACTAATGTTTTGTAATGTAAAGGCAAATCATGGCCTCCTCGGCAGGACTCGAACCTGCGACCCACTGCTTAGAAGGCAGTTGCTCTAATCCAACTGAGCTACGAGGAGTTATTTGAATTATATAATATGAAAGAAGATTAAAATTTTTTTTTTACATTGCTCGAGAAGCAAGGTATGGATTTCTATCAATATCAGACTCTTTGTTTTGAATTTCATCAGCTAAGAGGGTTGCTGATCCCATAGCGAGCGTCCAACCAAGATGTCCTTGTCCACAATTAACATATAGACCTGAAATTCTAGTATTACCTATAAAAGGAAGACCGTCTGCGCTCATAGGTCTAAACCCATGCCAAAGCTTGCCATCATTCAATTCAATTTGTGAGTACAAACCTGGATATATGTTTTGCAGCATATTGTTTAAATAACTCTCTCTACTAGGATGAATATGATCGTCATAACCAACAAACTCTGCTGAACCCGCGACTCTTATTCTGTTCGAAAAAGGCGTTATTGCAGTATGTATACTTTCGTCAACAACTGAATAATTTGGGCTATTATTTAGCCCTGCAGTGTCATAAGTAAGTGAGTATCCTTTTACAGGCCTAACAGGGAGATTTATTTGAATATTTTTTAGTAATTCTCTAGACCAACTTCCAGCACAAACAACTACTCTATTGGTTTGTAATATAGCTCTGTCTGTAATAACGCAGTTAACCGTGCCTTTATTTACCAAAATTTTGTTTATTTTTGTATTAGTTAAAATTCTGCCCCCATTTGATCTGATAATGTTTTCAAGATGTTTACAGAATTTATATGCATCTCCAGTTTCATCCTCAGGAAAATACACTCCTCCAACAAGTTGATCTTTAATATCTTTTAATTGTGGCTCTTTTTTTACCAATTCTTGTGTATCTAAAATTTCTGATTCATTTGAATTACTAAATATCCTCTTATGTAATTTGAGTGCCTTTTCAAGATTTTCTTGTTTGCGATAAATTTTTATAGTCCCAATTTCTGTTTCATCGTAAGAAAGGTTAAAGTCATTCCTTACTCTTTGAGTAAGTTTCTTACTGTATGTTCCCAATTTGAACAAATTCCTTGAGATTTCATCAAATTTCTTTGCCCTTGAATTAATGAAAAATCTAATGCCCCAAGTAGCTAATGACGGGAGAGCCTTAGGGCTCATTGTCATTGGTGAATCTTTCTTTCCAAATCCAGATAATATATTTAAAAGGTCAGAGGTTGAGTTCCATGGCATTGATTGAGAGGGAGTCAACATACCAGCGTTTGCAAAGCTTGCTGCAGAGGCTACGTCTTCATTCCTTTCTAGTATCAGAACTTCCTCACCTCTTGTCATTAAAGTATAGGCGGTTGCAAGGCCTTGAAGGCCTCCACCAATTATTACGATTAAATCTTTACTCACTTCGTTGGTCGGGGCAGCAGGATTTGAACCTGCGACCACCTGCTCCCAAAGCAGGTGCGCTACCAGGCTGCGCTATGCCCCGTAGGTTTGAATTATACATTTTAAAAAATACTATGCACAAAAAACCCAGCCGAGGCTGGGTTTTTTTACTTCCACATGTAAAGTGTTACATGCTCAACTTGATACCTAGTGAAATCATTCTTCCTCTAGGATCATGATGTTTTGGATCATAACTCCAATTCGCTGCATCATATACTTGAGGCACTTCCTCATCAAAAGCATTTTTCACTCCGAGAGTAACTCTCAGATCGTCTTCTCCTGTAAAGTCAAACGAATAACTATACTGAAGGTCAACCGTAAAGAAGCTGTCGATGTCTTGAGTAAACCCTTGAGCAGCAGCTGAAGCACTTACAGGTCGGGTTGTCTCATAGCTAGAAACCCATCTTCCATAAGCAGATGCTGAATGTTTTCCAGACTGGAGAACTGCAGAAATAACAGCTTTAGTTTCTGGAAGAGATCTCGCGAAATTATCATGGTTGAATAGCCCTACTACATCAGTAGTAACTCCACCAACTGGAATTTCATACTGAAGCATATGGGTTGCATTAAGGCCAAAAAGCATCTCACCTATTCCAGTATCCATTCCATAAGACATTTCAAGATCGAAACCATTTGTGTCAACTGAAGCAGCATTGAAGTAACTAGTGGTCACTCCTGTTAGTGTTCCATCTATCGTTCTTTTAACTTTAGGATCATTAGGAGTTCTAGCTACTATACCCTGTGCACTTTCTATGGTAATTACATTAGTATAATCCACTGCCCAGTAGTCCAGCTTGGCTTCAAAACTGTCGGAAGGTCTCCATATAACACCAACATTTAAGTTATCGGATTCTTCTGGTTTAAGATTAGGGTTTCCATCTTGAGCTATTCTTATGAATGCAGTTCCACCCTTAGCTGAACCATCAGCGTTATAGTCTTGGATACCCTGGAGACCGACTCCACTCGTAAATAGTTGCGAAAGTGAAGCTTCTCTGAATGATGTGCTCACAGATGCACGGAGTATTACTGAGTCACTCGCCTCGTATCTTAGTGAGATTTTAGGGTCAACATTTGAATCATTTTCTAGATCTTCGTATCTGATTGCACCTTTCAATTCTAGGCGATCAGTGAGATCAGATGAAGCTTCCATGAATATAGCATTCGTTGTTCTAGAAGCACTTGATTCAGTACCACCACCAAGGAAAATCATATCGGCAGGTTTTGTAAGATTACCTGCAGCATCGAATTCAACAATTGAATTCGCGCTTCTTCTGATATCATATTCTTCCTTTCTTGATTGAAGACCAACAGCTAAAGATATATCACCAACTTCGCCAGAAGTTACGAAATCTACTACAGATAGTTCCACATCGGTCCATGTCTCTTGATCTGATCTTAGCCAATCTCTGAGTGTTTGTGAGTTAGCGGATGGATCAAATAGATTGAAAGTTTCGGTACCAGAAGGTCCTCCTCTTCCGTCTATCGCAGCAGCAAGCTTGCTGGTGCCTGTATCTGGTTGACGTCCGTAGTTATCTTCTTCACTTCTTGTGAAGCCTAAATCCCAATCAAAGCCATTATCAAAAGATCCAGAAAGGCTGAAGGACATTCTGTCCATGTCGATCTCTCTGGGAGCAAATGGTGATGGAAAAGCTGAAGCTAAAGGCCTACCAATCCAGAGGACAGGTACACCAAATGGGTTACCACCCTTTCCGGGTAGGATAGCATTTGCTGGGCTTAAGTAAGACAACGCTGGGTAAGAAGGAGATTGAGGATTGTCATAGACCTCAGTATCTGCACTCAGCCAATCAAATTTCATTTCCATTCCATTTTCTAAAACTGTTTTTACGGAAACATATGCTTGATCATGGTCTTCGTCATTTACGATGTTGAATCTCGGGCCATATTTGAATCCACAACGGAACCCACTTGCTTGAGGAATTACAATTCCCTTATTTGCTATACAATTTGGGTCTCCAACATTTTGAAATGCGCTGTAAGTTCCAGCATAAGGACCAGAGTCAACAGTTGAAGGTCCGAAAAGTAAGAAACTTGTTCCCAAACCACTCACACCTAGGGGAGCCAATTCAAGCTCACTTTGTGATAAAGGAGATCTGTTAAGTGCACTGTAAGCAACAACAAAATTTGTATCACCACTTTCTACACCCCATATAAAACTAGCCCTTCTGTCTTTAGAGTCACCTAAATCTGTCTCTTGTGAAGTTAGATCAACTTCAAGGCCTGTAAAGTCTCTTCTAAAAATATAATTAACAACTCCTGATACAGCGTCAGAACCATATACTGATGCCGCACCTTCTTTCAGGACTTCAACTCTATCTAAAGCGATTAAGGGTATGGCAGATGTGTTTACAAAAACACTTCCATCGTTAGCTGTAGTACCAGTTACGGTTTGCCTCTTACCATCGAATAAGACCAAAGTAGATGAAAGGCCAAGGCCTCTAAGATTAATATTTGTTCTACCTTGCATTGATCCTGATGTAAATGAATCAGCATTATTTTCTGAACCTGTATCAATCGACAAATTAGCAGTTATATCAGCTGCATCCACAGCACCTATACCCTCAATTGTGTCTCTGTCATAAAGTTCAACTGGCGAAGCGCCGTCAGTAGGGCTTCCCTTAATATAAGATCCAGTTACGACAACCTCTTCAACATCCTCAGCATAAAGAGTATTGACAAAAGTTACCATTGGCAAAATTGCCAAGTAAGCAAAAAGTTTTAACTTCATTGTTTTCCCCATTTGTTTTTATAACTTAGAGAAGCCGTGCTTCTCTAGTACCCATAATGGATCACTCTAATACATATTTACCTACATATCACTAATTATTTATTTGTTTTTTTGGTTTATTAGACAAATAATTTTATTTACTTTTTTAAACATGAGAAAATCATCGCATGTCAAAAATATTAGATGGAATATCAATCTCAAAAGATACAGAGGATTTGTTGAAAGAAAGAGTCCATAAAATTAAAGAGGAAAAAGGTTATGTTCCAACTTTGGCAACCATCCTTGTTGGTAATGATCCCGCCTCCGCGACCTACGTAAAGATGAAAGGTAACGCATGTGAAAGAGTTGGAATGAAATCTTTGAAAGTAGATTTACCCGAATCCACAACAACAGAGGAATTGCTCGAACAAATATCTCAACTCAATATGAATAAAGAGGTTAGCGGAATTCTTCTTCAACATCCTGTTCCAAGTCAAATAGATGAAAGAGCTTGTTTTGACGCAATCAATGTAGCTAAAGACGTTGATGGAGTAACATGTCTTGGCTTTGGAAATATGTCAATGGGAGAAAGGGCTTATGGTTCATGTACGCCACAAGGAATCATAAGGATTATGGAATTTTATAACATAGAAATTGAGGGTAAACATGCTGTCGTTGTAGGAAGAAGTCCGATACTAGGCAAACCTATGGCAATGATGTTATTGAACAAAAATGCCACGGTTACTGTTTGTCACTCAAAGACAGAAAATTTAAAAGATCATGTTTTAAAAGCTGACATAGTCGTTGGGGCTGTTGGTATTCCAAAATTTATAAAATCTGATTGGATTAAAGATGGGGCGGTCGTCATTGATGCAGGTTATCATCCTGAGAAATGTGGCGATATTGATCTCGAAGGGATAATAAATCGATGCGAAGCATACACTCCTGTTCCTGGTGGAGTTGGTCCGATGACCATAAATACTTTGATCCTTCAAACAGTTGAAGCTTGCGAAAATTCATAAATAAAAGGAATTACTAATGATGAATAAGTATGATGTGGTTGTTATTGGTAGTGGATTCTCCGGTCTGACATGTGGTCATTTCCTCAAAGAAGAAGGTGTTGAGAATTTTTGTATTCTTGAAAAAAACTCATCACTAGGAGGAGTTTGGAGTCATGGAGGTGTTGGTTCCTATCCGGGAGCTGCATGTGATGTTCAGTCTTATACTTATCTGCCCTTTTTAGACGAAACTGGTTTTATTCCCTCAAAAAGGTATGTCAGTCAGACTGAAATAGCTGATTATGCTGAACTCTTGGCAGATCATTTTGATCTTAGAAAACATATTCAATTTCAGAGCAAAGTAACGAAAATAGAATATTTAGGTGTTCAAGACTGGCATATAGAAGTTTGGGATTCAGAAAATGATCAGAAGAAAACTGGCATTAAAGCAAATCATGTAGTCTGTGCAAATGGACCGCTCTCATCGCCTAGAATGCCAGAGCTGGGTGGTATGGAGTTATTTAAAGGTGAAAGTTTTCACACAGCAAATTGGGATAAAAACGCAAATTTAAAGGGAAAAAAGGTTGGAATAATTGGTACAGGAGCTTCAGCAGCGCAAGTTATTACTTCAATTGCTAATGATGTTGAAGAGCTAGTCGTTTTTCAACGAACCCCTACTTGGGCGATAGAAAGAGAGGACCAGCCTACACCTCCAGATATAATTCAAGCCTTCAAAGAAGGTGGGTATAGTTCGAAACTAAGACATATTGATTGGAAAGGAGAATTTCCGCCTGACCCAAGCCTGCCATTCACTTTTGAACAGTTACATGATGAAGAGTGGAATTCTGCTGTTTGTAGGTTACTCGGAGAAAGAATCAAAAACGATGTTGATGACCCTGAGCTGGCCAAGAAGCTAACTCCTGATTATCCTTTTTTCTGTAAGCGTGTATTAATTATTGATGACTATTTCACAACCTTCAACAAAGAAAATGTAAAACTTATTCACGAACCCGGAGGGGTGACGGAAATCACTCCTTCAGGATTAAAAGTTGCTTCTGGAGAAGAGTTTGATCTTGAGGTTATTATTTACGCTACTGGTTTTGATGCTGGACTAATACCGTTTCCAGTAATTGGTAAGGAAGAAATTACCCTTTCAGAAAAATTTGGTGCTACTCAAGAAAATAATTTCCAAATGATTTCTCCTGAGACACTCTGGGGACTTCATGTCAGAGATCTGCCTAATTTCTATATGATGGTAGGACCTCAAAGCTTAAATCCCGTTACAAATGTAACTCTTTTATGTGAAGAGCAAGGAAAATATATTGCTAAATTAGTAAGCTCAATGAAAAAAGGAAATAAAAAAGAAGTAGAACCTACAAAAAAAGCTGTTGAGGATTGGACAGAAAGATGTAATAAATCCTCTGAAGGTAAAATCTGGCTTAAGTGCAATAATTGGTATATGAAAGGTACTAAAGATGATGTGAGTGCCGGAAGAGAAAAGTCAAAAGCGATGTGGATGGAATCCTATGAATCTTATCTTCAGTTCTTGTTGGGAGAAAAAGGCGGAAGTCAAAAAGACTTGCTTGAATTCTCATAAAAATTTTCTTTATTTATCTATCTTTGTTTTAATTAATAAAACTAATAACTTATAAGAGGTAAACAGTATGACTAACTATGATGTTGTTATCGTTGGAGCTGGAATATCTGGAATTGGAGCTGCTTACAACATACAGAATTCTTGTCCATCAAAATCTTTCACAATATTTGAAGCTAGGGAAAATATTGGTGGCACATGGGACCTGTTTAAATATCCAGGTATAAGGTCCGATTCTGATATGCACACTATGGGCTTCAAATTTAAACCTTGGACTGATCCTAAGACTATTGCGGATGGTCCTTCTATACTTGAATATTTAAATGAAGCTGTGGAAGAAAATAATCTTGATGAAAAGATTCAGTTCAAAACAAAAGTTAAAACAGCACAATGGGATAGCTCTTCTGCAAAATGGAAATTAGGTATTGAAAGGGAAAACAACGGGACAATTGAGGATGTTACTTGCAGTGTTTTGTACTTATGTGGTGGATACTATAATTATGATCAAGGATACCTGCCTGAGTTCAAAGGTTACGATGATTTTCAAGGCACCATCGTTCATCCTCAAAAATGGCCTGAAGATCTTGATTACGAAAATAAAAAAGTAGTTGTAATAGGAAGTGGAGCAACTGCCGTTACCATTGTTCCATCAATGGCAGATAAAGTATCCAAAATTACTATGCTCCAAAGATCACCAACTTATTACTTTGCCGCACCGGATGAAGATAAAATAGGTAATTTCATAAAAAGATTTACTTCAGATCGATTGGGATACTTTCTAGTTAGATGGAAAAATATTCTCTTACAAAGGTTCATGCTTGCTAGGCTAAGAAAACATCCAGAAAAAACTAAAGAAACTTTAATAGGTTTAGTAAGAGATCAGCTTGGTGAAGATTATGACGTTGATAAGCATTTTACGCCTCGCTATATGCCATGGGATCAACGCCTTTGCTTTGTTCCGAATGGAGATATGTTCAAAGCCATTAATAATGGAAAGGCAGAAGTTGTGACAGACACAATAGATAAGTTTACTAAAGAAGGAATATTATTAGATTCGGGTAACTTGATCGAAGCTGACATAATAATTACTGCAACTGGCTTGAACATGCAACTTTTGAATGGAATTGATATCACTATTGACAATGAAAAATTAGATATCTCAGAACGAATCCAATACAAGACAATGATGTTTAGTAATGTTCCTAATTTGATTGCTACTTTTGGATACACAACAGCCTCATGGACTCTTGGTGCGGACTTAACAAGCGAGTACGCTTGTAAATTAATTAATCTAATGGACTCTAAGGGCATGGACTACTTCTACCCTGATGCTGGTGAAGATGTGGTGGGTAGTGGAGACTTTTTAGATTTGAATTCTGGTTACATCCAAAGAGTTGCAGATAAATTACCCAAACAAGGTTCTAGAGATCCTTGGATTAATACTCAAAATTATCTTAAAGATTTATTCCAAGTACGATTTAAGAGTATAGAAGATTCAGATTTAAAGTTTAAGAAAGCCAGTTAGATTAACCAACTAAGAAATCTTGATATTGGTAGATATTCTTTCCCGGTTTTTTTCCTGAAAATTGTTTAAGGCTCCTGGCTAAGTCCAAACCTCTTACACTTCGGTATTTTGAAGAAGATCCTCTGAGTAATGGGTCAATAAAACGAGGCTGTATTATTTGCCCTAAGGCTTCAGCAACTCTTCTCTCCTGCCTTTCTCCGATTAATAAGCCTGGTCTAAAAATTGAAATTGAATCGAATTTTAATTGAGAGATTTTATCTTCAATTTCACCCTTACACTTTAAATAGAAGTTTTTTGAGTTCGAGTCCGCGCCAATGGAGGTAACTATTGATAAATTAGGTACACCCGCTTCTGAAGCTGCTTTGGCTATTACGTGACAATAATTTACATCGACGTTATAAAAAGCTTTTTGAGATCCGGCTTTCTTGATTGTGGTACCAAGACAGATAAACACATCTGTAATATCGATAAATAAATCTTTATAAGTACTTAAATCTTCAAAATTAATTCTATGATAATTTAAGAGTTGATTATTAGATGTTAATGCTTTCCTAGAAAGGGCTTCCACTTTTGAGCCTGATCCTAAAAGTTCATCTATCAAAAGGCTTCCCACCAATCCCGTAGAGCCGGCAACAAGACAATTCATATTTGATTTAATTTTTCCAGTATTTATCTTTTAAAAGTCTTTTATATAGTTTTCCTGTTGGATGTCTCGGAAGTTCTTTCTCAAAATCAATAGATTTTGGGCTCTTAATGGAAGACATATTTTCTTTACAAAAGGCTATCAATTCTGCCTCTAAGGCTAAACCTGCGTCATTAAAATCTGCAGGTTGAACTACAGCTTTAACTTCTTCTCCCATCTCTTCATTCGGCACACCAAATACAGCGACATCAGCTACCTTGGGATGCATTACCAGCAAATCTTCAGTCTCTTTCGGATAAATATTTACGCCTCCGGAAATTATCATGAAAGACTTTCTGTCAGTAAGGTACAGAAACCCGTCTTCATCGAGGTAACCAACATCACCCAGTGAACTGTAACCCTCTTTGGTCATTGCTCCTTTGGTTTTTTCTTCATCATTGTGATACTCAAATGTGGTAGCTGTTTCTCCTCCGAAATAGACCCCTCCTACTTCACCAATGGGAAGTTCTGTACCATCATCATCAAGAATATGGAGAGAGCCGAAAAGAGGCCTACCGACACTTCCTTTGTGATCAAGCCACTCCTGAGAATTAATCATTGTTATTCCGTTGTATTCTGTCCCAGCATAATATTCATGAATTATTGGTCCCCACCAGTCAATCATCTGTTCCTTAACAGCAACTGGACAAGGTGCTGCAGCATGAATAGCAACCTGATGACTAGAAAGATCGTATTGAGTCCTGATAGAGGGATCAACTTTTAAAAATCTAACAAACATTGTTGGTACCCATTGCGAATGAGTTACTTTATATTTTTCTATAGACTCCAGAGCAATTTCTTCATCAAACTTCTCCAAGATAATTGAAGTTCCACCAGCTGCTAAAAATCCAGTATTAAAGTTTAGCGGTGCAGCATGATAGAGAGGTGCAGGTGAGAGATAAATGCTCTCTTCCCCAGCGCCATACAAGAGAAGAACTCTAGCTAGGCCAGGATCTTCGTCATCTATTTCATAGGGCAGTGGTGTTAACGGTAATTCTCTTTTTACACCTTTTGGCTTTCCTGTTGTACCAGAAGAATAAAGCATAGATCCACCTTGACATTCATCGTCAATAGAATCCATTGGCATATCTTGGATTGATTTCTCATAAGATTCATAACCATCTGTTGTGCCATCAAGCATAAACTTATGGACACCATCCAAAACAGAATTTAAATCATTTGCTGTGGACTCTAAAAACTTAGAAGTTATAAGTATTTTTGCATCGCAATCTTTAACTATATATTCGACTTCAGATGGTTGCAGCCTCCAGCTTATTGTGGTGTAACGAAGACCACTCCTCCAAGCAGCAAAAACGATAGGGAAAAATAAGAAATGATTTTCTAGCATTATTGCAATAGAGTCGCCGGGCTTGAGTCCAAGAGATCTGAATAGATGTGCCCCTTGATTTGACAATTCATTTAACTCTCCATGAGTCAAAACTTTCTCACTTCCTGCCATAATTATCGCTGGCTTTTCCGGAAATTTTTTACCGTTCACACCTGGATGCATAACTTCTCCCTTGTTATATATTTAAAAAAAATTTTTATGAATATTGCCATACAATGTTATTTTAAGTAAGACTAATATTGAAGAAATGAAATGAATTCGAAATCGATAGCTTTGATAACAGGCTTTGGCGGAATTAACTCCGCAGGCAGGAGTTCTTCGCATATCTCTTATAAGAATCTTATTTTCAAATCTTTAAGTGAAAAAGAACAACTAGAAGTTCTTCAGGATCTTGCTGTTCTTCAAGGAAAAATAGAACCCTTAGGCAGAGCATGGGAAACAATATCTGGAGATAACATAGATTTAAAGAGCTACCTACTTGAGAACTCTAAGATTATCAGAGATGACACAATGGTCCGAAAGCTTGATGGCGACACTTATGATAAGGACGGAATTATCTTGAATAATATTAAGGCTAGCGCGGCTGGACAATTGCCTAGTGGATTTGATCCTGCAAGCCTTTATCCTGCCAGGCAACATCCTAAGGCCCTTCAAATGACTGTATTTGGAATGGGAGATGCTCTAGGACAGCTAGGTATAAATTGGAAATCTGTAATGGATAAAATTTCTCCTGATGAAGTAGCTGTATTTAGTGGTGCGGCAATAGGGCAACTTGACTCTTATGGCTTCGGAGGATTGATGCAATCCAGAATAAAAGGGTCAAGAGCTAGTTCAAAAAACTTAGCACTTGGTTTAGTTGAAATGTCAGCCGATTTTATAAATGCCTACATATTAGGAAGTGTAGGACGAACAGGTCATAGTGTAGGTGCATGTGCAACTTTTCTTTACAACCTGCAAATGGGAAAAGAAGCTATTGAATCTGGATCTGCGAGAGTAGTTATAGTTGGAGGTGCTGAGGCTCCAATAACACCTGAAATCGTCGACGGCTTTTATGCAATGAGTGCACTGGCAGATGATAAAAGAATGATTGAACTGCAGGCTCAAAATAATGAAGATATTTCTAAGGGGCCAAATCAGAATAAAGCTTGTCGACCATTTGGAAACAATGTCGGTATGGTTTTAGGTGAATCAGCTCAATTTGTAATATTGATGGAAGACTCACTAGCAGTGGATTTAGGAGCTAAAATCTATGGTGCTGTAAGTTCAGTATCATCTCATTCAGATGGCTTTAAGAGTTCTATAAGTGGGCCAGGTATTGGTAACTACATTACAGTTGCTAAATGCATTTCTGAAGGAGAAAAAATATTAGGTACTAAAAAAATAAGAAATCAAAGCTTCGTACATGCACATGGAACGGGAACTCCAGCAAATAGGACTACTGAATCCCATATCCTCAATGAGATTGCAAATACTTTCGGGATTAAATCATGGCCAGTGACTGGGATAAAGTCTTATCTTGGTCACAGTATGGCTCCTGCTTCAGGTGATCAGTTAGTAACAGCTCTAGGAACTTGGAATAAAGGTATCATTCCAGGGGTCCACTCAACAGACGCGATCGCTGATGATGTTCACGACGATAATTTGGAGATCTTACTGGAAAATAAAGTCTCCGAGAAGAGCTTCTATAGTGCTGCTCTTTTGAACGCAAAAGGTTTCGGGGGTAATAATGCATCTGCTCTAATATTGTCTCCGACTGAATCTGAAAATCTTTTAAAACAGAAATACTCTATAAGAAAATTATCTAACTTTAAATCGAAGCAAGAAGATACGGAAGTTAAATCAAGACAGCACAATAAAAGGTGTTTAAAAGGTAATTACAATATTATTTATAAATTTAATGAAAATGTATTACAAGGCGAAACTGACGTGAAAATTGATAAGTCTAAGATCAATCTGAAGAATTTTAAAAATCCAATTAATTTAAAAAGGAAATAATTATGACTAAAAATTGGCAAGAGGTTAGAAAAGAAGTGAAAAAATTTGTTGAGGAGGAAGTTTATCCTGCTGAGCCCGCACTTCAAAAAAGAGATGAAGAATCGAAAGTCATCATGTCTGAACTCATGCAGAAAGCTAAAGATAAATCTTTATGGGCCTTGGGGCATCCAAAAGACATAGGTGGAGAAGGAATGCCTTTCATGGAATATGTTTATATAAATGAGGTTGTTGGAAGGTCATCAAGTGCAATGGTTGCGCTTGGGACTCATTCCTTACAGGACTCAATAATGCTGAGAGAATATGCTTCAGATAAGTGGAGAGATAAATACTTAGAACCTTTAGTTCAAGGAGAGATCTTTCCTAGTTTTGGAATGACTGAGCCTGATGTATCCAGCTCCGATCCAACCCAACTCGAAACTTCAGCAGTCCTTGAAGGAGATGAATGGGTAATTAATGGGAAAAAATGGTTCACTAGTGGAGCTGCAGGTGCTGCCTACACAACAGTAATGTGTAAAACCGAAATAGATGTTCCAAGTCATGGTGCCTTCAGCATGATAATTGTTCCTACAGATAATCCTGGTTACAAAATACTGAGAGAAACTCCAGTGCTTGGAATGCAGGGAGGACATGGAGGCCATTACGAAGTTGCTTATGATAATGTTCGAGTTCCAAAAGAAAATCTCTTAGGTCCTAGAGGTCAAGGTTTTATAATTGCACAAAGAAGATTGGGGCCTGGAAGAATTTTTCATTGTATGCGTTGGTTGGGACAAGCACAAAGAGCTTTTGACTTGATGTGTTTAAGATTGCATGAAAGAGAAGCTTTTGGGAGTCCCCTAGCTGATAAACAACTTATGCAAAAATTTGTCTTCGATAGCGCTTGCGAAATACAAGCCAGCAGACAACTTACATTAGACGCAGCAAAACGAATTGATCAAGGAGATGATGCAAGAATTGAGATTGGTATGATCAAAGTGGTTGGAGCAAGCATGCTTCATAATGTTATAGATAGAGCAATTCAAGTTCATGGTGCCAAAGGTCTTACAGACGATACGCCCCTTAGTCAGATGTATAGGCACGCTAGAGAGGCTAGAATCTATGACGGACCAGATGAAGTCCATGTTCAGTCTGTCGCTAGAAGGATTTTAAAAAACTATCAAAATAATGGCGCTGGCTGGGACTTTGGTGAAAGAGATGCGAGTCTTGTTAATTGAATGACGGAAGAATTAAGCAAAATATTAGCTCAAAAACTTGATCAAGAATCGGTAAAAGGAGAAATCCTCAATTTGGAACCTTTAACTGGAGGGGCCTCCAAGGAAATATGGAAATTTGAGTTGAGATCAGCGGAGTCTTGTGAAAGGTATATCTTAAGAAGAGGCTCTGGAATTGAAGGGCCACTTGCAATAAAAACCTCAGACGAGGCAAAGATACAAAAAAACGTGAAGAAATTAGGGGCTTGTGTTCCCGAAATAGTAGCTGTCTCTAATATTGATGAACCACTCGGAGATGCTTACATAATGAAATTCGTAGAGGGAGAATCAATTGCTAGAAAAATTTTGAGGGATGAAGAATATAGCACAGCATTAGAAGGTTTGGCTTTTGAGTGTGGTGAATCCATTGCGAAAATCCATCAAGCCGATATCAAAGACTTTTCTTTTCTCCCTAAGAAAAGTGCTGCAGAGCAAATAAATGATTTGTATAAAACCTACGTATCTTTTGGTCAACCTTCGCCAGTTTTTGAGTACACATATCTATGGTTAAATGATCAGGATTTTGGAGATCTTGATAACGCACTGGTTCATGGAGATTTCAGATTAGGAAATATAATAGTCAACTCCGATGGGCTTCAATCTATCATTGACTGGGAACTAGCTCATATAGGAAATCCCTTACAAGACTTAGGTTGGATCTGCGGAAACTCTTGGAGATTTGGCATTACCGATAAAGTAGTTGGGGGTTTTGGTGATCTTAAAGATCTATTAAACGGCTATAACTCAGTGAGTAATTACCAAGTTACTGCGGATAATGTCAAAGCTTGGCAAGTCTTTGGCACATTCAGATGGGGAGTGATATGTTTGATACAAGCTTCTGCGCATTTAACAGGTTCTGTTAACTCTGTTGAAAAGGCAGCTATTGGAAGAAGAGTTTCAGAAACTGAAATCGATATAGTAGATCTACTTTTTTTAGAGGGGAAATAATGATATTTGATAAACCCAGTAGCACAGAATTGCTCGATGCAATTAAATATTTCCTTGATTCAAAAATTAAAGGTGAAGTTCCGCCCCACCTCGCCTTCAAACTCAGAATAGTCGAAAATGTTCTGAATATTGTGATAAGAGAAATAGAGCATGGAGAGGATTTATCGAAAGAAGTGATATCAGATCTGAAGGAATTACTCGAAACTGACGTGAGCAATATAGAAGAATTGGCATCTATCATTAAAGACAAAAAGATAGATCTTGAAAATCAAGATCTAAAGAACTTATTGGTTAAGCTGTCCAAAAATAAGATTGCTGTTGATAATCCAAACTACTCAACCTACAAGAAGTTAGTCGAGTGACTTTAAAGGTTTCTTGTCCCTGAACATCATTAAAAAAGGTATAAACAACATCCATGTCTTATGGTAATTCTTAGGAAAAATTCTCTGAGACAAGTCTAGAAGTTTTGCATCGAGTCCCACAAATATCCTGCTTTTATTTTTCTTTACACCATTAAGTATAATCTCAGCAGCCTTACTGGGATGCATACCTCCCTCTCTGAACAAATCTCCTGCTTCTTTTTGTGTCTTAGGAGCATTTCTTGTAAAAATACTAGGGGTTTTTGATCCTTGTTCTTGCGCCTTAGCGAACTCCTCTTCATCAAATCGTGCAGTAGCTGCAATGTTAGTTCCTATGTGGCCAGGATGAACACAATGGATTTGCAAGTTGGGGTTAGTTTCTTTCATCTCAAGCGCAAGGCTTTCAGTGAAACCTCTTACTGCAAATTTGGTAGCATGATAAACCGTTTGACCTGGTACCGCGACCATACCAAAGATGGATGAAGTATTGACAATGGCAGCTTCAGGGCGATCTATCATATGTGGAATGAATGCTCTTGTGCTGTTTATGACCCCATCAAAGTTTATTCCCATTACCCAATCCCAGTTCTCTTCGTCCATATCCTTAAAGTGTGAACCAGTTGCAACTCCTGCATTATTGAATACCAAGTCGACCTTTCCATGTTGTTCAATGACCTTTTCAGGAAGAGACTCTATTGCATTTTTATCAGAAACATCAAGTAGATAAGAAGAGACTGACACATTGTATTGTCTCAACATCTCAACAGTTTCGTTCAATGTCTCTTCGTTAACATCGCAAACGCAAACATCTGCGCCGTCTTTTGCAAGAAGTACTGCTAAATATCTCCCCATTCCAGACCCTGCGCCAGTTATGACAGCAACTTTATCTTTAAATGTTTTCATATAATGTTTTCTCCTCTTCTATCTCCGTGAAAAGTTATATTGTACGCTTCTTCAGGGTCATTTCTTACGTATTGATCAAGAGCTTTGGCATCATCACCAACCAGGATCCTCCATCTTTTTTGCTTAACTGCATCAAGAATTATTTTGGAAGCTTCAGCTGAAGAGGTAGGAGCATCTTTAGCGAAAGCTTCAGCATGTTCCTTCATTTGTTCTCTAATTTGGTCAAGCGATAAATTATGAACTGGTAAGCCCATCTTGATCATATTCTTTTTAGCGGTCTCAAGCTCAGCATCCGATCTTTCAACATTTAGTATCTTTCCAGTATTGATCGCGATAGAAGTACCAATGTGTCCTGGCATAACTACCGACACTCCTACATGCGGAGCATTCACTCTAAAATCATCTATCAATGCTTCACTGAAACCTTTGACAGCAAATTTTGCTGCTGAATACGAAGTGTGTGGTGTTCCACCAAGACTCGCCCAAAAACCATTAATACTGCTTGTATTAATAATATGAGCCTCTTCACTCGCTATGATATGAGGCATAAATGCTCTTGAGCAATAGTAAACTCCATACCAGCACACAGCGAAACACTTTTCCCATTCCTCTCGTGAGCTATGAATAAAACTTCCTCCACCTCCAATCCCAGCATTATTGAAAAGAAGATTTATGTGGTTAGTTTCTTGTTGTACCAATACTTCGTCTTTGAATCTTATGACTTCCTCCTCAATAGAAACGTCGCAGAGGTGTTTAGTAATTTTCGAATTTGGAGATTGTTTAATAGCCAAATTGAAAGTTTCTTCCATATTTTCTTCTATTACATCACACATTGAAACGTGGCATCCTTCATTGGCAAGTTGCAATACCAGTTCACGCCCCATGCCTGTTCCTCCTCCAGTCACAACGGCAATTTTGTTCTCGAATTTTTCCATAGGTTTATTGCTTGCCCTCTTCGTCAGAGCTCGGGAAATCACTAAAAGGGAATGGTTTTTCATCGGTTTGATAATTTATATAGTCTAAGATTTGGACCATATAGTTTCTGAAGCCAACTCCAACTTTAGAAACATTTTCACTGCGTTTATCAGTGAAAAGTACAAAAAGAAATTGAAGCAATACAATTATCCAGAGTATTGTCATTGAAAGATAATAAACAAATGAAAATCCCACAATTATGAGAAGCCTCAGCCATTTGCCTTGTTTAAGAAAATTATCTTTCCATTCCTCACTATCAATGAAATCTTCATTTCCTACATCAATTATTTTCTCTTCTTCTTTTTTATCCATTTTTTATTTTATAAATTCAACATCTTTTAACATATCTTTGCCCAAAACGTTTTGAATTGAGCCGTCAAGACTACTACCTTTATAGATGATTTTGTAAAGAGAATCCACTATGGGCATCTCCACTTTATGTTCGTCTGAGATTTTTTTCACAACTTTTAGTGTCTTGAGACCCTCAATTGTTTGTCCAATCATCTGCTTCGACTCTTCTACAGATAATCCTTTGCCTATGAACTTCCCAAATCGATGATTTCTGCTTAAGGGTGATGCACAAGTTGTGATTAAGTCCCCTACTCCCGCCAAACCAAGGAAAGTCTGTGGATTAGCGCCCAGATCAACTGCTAAACGGCTCATTTCACCCAAGCCTCTTGTCATAATCATGCCTATGGTATTCTCTCCAGAGTTTAATCCATCTGCTATTCCGCAAGCAATGGCATAAATGTTTTTCAATGCTCCTCCCATTTCAACTCCATAAGGATCATCATTCTCGTATAACTTAAAGAAATCAGTAGTAAATTCATCTATTAAAAATTTTCTTAAAGGCTCATCTTTACTAGCTATCACAGTACCTGATAAATGATGAGAAGCAACTTCTTCAGCAAGATTAGGGCCACTAAGTACACCAATTGAATTTTCGGGATAATGTTCTTGAAGGATTGTGCTCATTAAACTGAAACCGTCCTTCTCAACTCCTTTTGTAGCCGTTATCAAGAAAACGTTTTTCTTAATATACATCAATGCCTTTTTTGAGATTTCACGAAATGAATCACTTGGAATACAAAAAATAACAACATGAGAGTCAGAAATATCAATCATTTCTGTAGTGGCCCTAACATTTGGACCAAGGGTTACATCTGGTAAATAATTCTTGTTAATGCCTGTTGCGTTTATATGATCAGCCAGTTCTTTATTACGCATCCATAAAGTTACGTCATTATTTTTTTTTGAGGCAAGGTAAGCAAGTACGCTTCCCCAACTACCTCCGCCAAGCACCGATATCTTTTTTCTACTCATTAATTTCTACAATGAAAGGTAAGAAGTTACAATCAAAACTGAATTCTAACAGTTTGTCTTTGTTTTATGCTAAAACGGTAGCCAATATAAATATGAATATAAGAGAACTAAAATCTGCTGAGGAAATAAAAAAATTCCTTGAGTACTCAGATATAGACTATGTGAAAGTTGCAATAACGGACATAGATGGAATCCTTCGCGGTAAATATATGCACTCTGAGAAGTTTATAAAGTCTTCAAAAATGGGTTTTGGATTCTGTGATGTTATATTTGGCTGGGATATTAATGATGAATTATACGAATTTAAGAATATTTCACGTGATAAGCCATTTACCGGTTGGCATTCTGGATTCCCCGATGTAAAAACTTTAATTGTTCCAAACTCAGGTAGAGTCAATCCATTCGAAAAAAATATTCCGTTATTTCTAGCTGAATTAGCGGAAGAAGAAGTTTGTCCAAGAGGTGTGCTTAAAAATATTTTATCCAAATTGGAGGGAGAAGGAATAAAGTCTAAATCTGCTTTCGAGTATGAATTCTTTCTTTTTAATGAAACTCCAGATTCGATTAGAGATAAAAAATTTAAGAATCTCGCTAATTTTACTCCTGGGATGTTTGGTTATTCAATTTTGAGAAATTCTGTTCATTCAGATTTCTACAACAAAATTCTAAATATGTGTTCGGATATGGATATGCCCCTAGAAGGGCTTCACACAGAAACTGGTCCGGGAGTATTTGAAGCAGCTCTGATGGTTGACGAATCAATAAATTCTGCCGACAAGGCCTCTATATTCAAAACATTTACCAAAGTTTTGTGCCAAAAGAATAATTTGATGGCAAATTTCATGGCAAAGTGGTCCGACAAATATCCTGGTCAATCTGGACATATTCATGTTTCTCTTGAAGATTCTGCAGGTAATCCAATTTTTGCATCATCTGGTGAAAAGTTTCCCGATGCGTACAAATATTTTATTGGAGGGTTGCAAAAGTATATGCGTGAATTTTCTATAATGATTGCTCCTACAGTAAATTCCTATAAGAGACTTTGTCCAGGTGCTTGGGCACCAATTAACATGACGTGGGGAATAGAGAACAGAACAACAGCTTTTAGAGCAATCAAGGGGGATAGTAAAAGTCAAAGAATAGAAAATAGATTACCTGGTGCTGATTCAAATCCTTACTTAGCTCTTGCAGCGACTCTAGGTGCAGGTTTTCTAGGGATAGAGGAAAAAATAATTCCCACCGCTGAAACAATCGGGGGAGCATATGATCTTAAGTTAGAAAAAAAATATCAAGTGCCTGCTAATTTGGCCGAAGCTGCTTATCTATTTAAAGAATCTGAAGCAGCTTCAAATTTATTCGGGGAAAAATTTGTAAAACATTTTGCAAATACTAGGATCTGGGAATATCAAGAATATAAGAAAAAGAGTAACTTTCTCAATTCTTCCAAAATAACGCCTTGGGAATTAGAGAGATATTTTGAGATAATTTAACCATGAAAACAGGAATTGTATTTCACGAATTATATCTCTGGCATGATACAGGAAATCATGCAAGTTATGTACCATATGGTTTTCCAGTTGAGCCTTTTCAACATTCTGAAAGTCCTGATGCTAAAAGAAGAATTAAAAATCTTATGGAAGTATCGGGCCTCTACGATAAGCTTGAAAAGATTACTGCCAGAAAAGCAACAAAGGAAGAAATTTTATATTTTCACACAGAAAGACATTATGAGCATATTAAATCTCTTAATAGCTCGATAAGTGTTGACTCTGGAGTTACAACACCTGTAGGCATTGGAAGTTTTGATATTGCTCTGTTATCAGCAGGAGGAGTAATTCAGGCTATTGATCATATTTTAGATGGTGAGGTTAATAATGCATATGCATTGGTTAGGCCTCCAGGTCACCATGCAATGCCTGATAAGGCAATGGGATTTTGTGTATTTGGAAATGCAGCAATTGCTGGAAAACATGCAATTAAAAAAAGAAGTCTCCAAAAAATAGCCTTTGTAGATTGGGATGTCCATCATGGAAATGGTACCCAAGCCGCTTTCTATGATGATCCCTCTGCTTTGACAATTTCTATTCATCAAGACAGAAATTTTCCAACTAATTCAGGGTTGATATCAGAGAATGGTGAGGGTGATGGTGATGGTTACAACATAAATATTCCTTTACCGCCAGGATCGGGGGTTGGTGCATACGAAGCTGCATTTGACAGAGTTGTAATACCTGCACTAGAGATTTATCAACCGGAAATAATTATTGTTCCATCAGGTTTCGATGGAGGTGCTAATGATCCTTTGGGTAGACAAATGATGACTAGTGAAGGATTTAAATCTCTTACAATGAAACTAAAGAGAGCTGCAACGAAATTATGTGATGGCAAAATCTTAATGACTCACGAAGGAGGGTATAGTGCTGCAACTGTCCCTTTCTTTGCTCATGCAGTTATCGAATCACTCGCAGAGATTGAAACAAATGTAGTTGATCCATTTCAAAATATTATTGGAAAAATGGGTCAGCAAGATCTTCAGCCGCACCAAAATAAACTAATAAAAGAAGCCGAATCTTTACTTAAAAATATAAAATGACTAAGAATGAAATTTTTAACCTTGAAGGCAAAACTGCAATAATCACAGGAGCCTCTTCAGGACTGGGCAAACACTTTGCTAAAACATTATCTAAAGCAGGTGCTAATTTAGTTATATGTGCAAGAAGATTACAAAACCTAGAAGAACTTAAAAAAGAATTGGATGGGCAAGTATATGTTCTTCCTATTGATGTAACGTCTCAAAGTAGCGTTGAAAATTTCTTTTTCGAGGCAAACAAACTTGCTGGATCAGCAGACATCCTAATCAATAACGCAGGTACATCTGATCCGAAAAGATTTAAAGACCTTGATGAAGAAAGTTGGAACTACGTTATCGAAACAAACTTAAATGGTTGCTATAGGGTTGCAAAGGGATTCACCGATGCACTTTTAAAAGAAAAAAAATCCGGAAGCATTATTAACATTGCATCCATATTAGGTCTTAGAGTGGGTCTCAATTTGACTAGCTACGCGACAGCAAAAGCTGGATTAGTGCAACTAACAAAAAGTATGGCACTTGAACTCGCCAGATCTAATATCAGAGTTAATGCTATAGCTCCAGGATATATATTGACCGAGATTAATGATGATTTCTTTGCGACTGATGAAGGTCAAGGCTATATCAAAAATATTCCTATGAACAGGTTAGGTCTTGAATCAGACCTTGATGGATTATTATTATTGTTATCAAGTGATGCATCATCATTTATGACTGGTGCTGTAATACCCGTCGACGGTGGTCACCTAATAAATCCTTTATAGTTACTTTACTATCTTAATTACTCTGCCAATAATCAAAGGTTTGTCAGGAAAATCTCCATTAATTAGTCGAAGTTGATCCTCTGCATTTTTATTAATACTGCTTTGAGATGCCAAGGATTTGTAAGTATCGCCCTTTTTAACTTTATATTTTTTTAACCTAAGTGGTTTTGATAGAGCGACCTCATCTTTCCTGAGTCCCCTAAATGATTTTATGATTGCCAAAAAATTACGATCATAAGCTGGAAAGAGTTCTGAAGTTCTATCATCTAAATAACCTATGAATTTATAAACCTGATTGCTTTTAAAGAGGACTGCTATTCTTACTGTTCTACCAGATCTGTAAGTTTTTGCTGTGAAACCTTGCAAACCATTCACATTTATTTCTTGTCCTTCATAAATATTGGAATCAAAACGTCTCATATAAGACTCCGGTGATTCTTTGAAATTTAAATCCTCCAGCGTCATTCTCATAAACGCTTCTCCTGTTGGAGATGAAAAAATCAATTCATTGGGTTTGTTAATAATCTCCCAATTTGCTGGGGAAGAGATGTATAAATCTAAGGACCCATGAAAAAAACTATCTCCCCTTCTAATCCCAGATTGTTCTGAGTCTCCAAAGACTAATCCTTCAATTTTTTCGAGATAAAGGTCATTTAGCTTCTTTTTCCCCATCTCATATGAGTTGCTAACATTATCAAGAACTTCCTGAAGTCTTGAATCATTTGAAGGATGGCTAGCAAACACCCCGTGATAACTTTTTGGAGCCTGACCTCTTTGCTTAGCAATCTTTTTGGAGTAAAGCTCTTGATCTTTTAAAACTGACAAAACCTCATACATACCTTGTGGAGAATAGCCATCTTGATAAATATATTGGGCACCTAAGTCATCAGCTTCTAACTCCATTTCTCTTCCATAACCTGAAAGAATGGCACCAGAAGCCAAGTTAGCTATATTACCTGCTGTTCTGCCTGAATTAATCTCAATTGCGGTAGATAAAATTGCCATTAGTTGAGCTTGTGAATATTGTCTGACGCTGTGCCTAGCAGTAACGTGCCCTATTTCATGTCCTAAAACGGCCGCCAATTCCTCTTCGCTCGAAAGGTAACTCATAAGTCCTCGATTTATAAAAATATATCCTCCAGGTAAAGCAAATGCATTTATGTCAGGACTATCAAGCACAGTAAATCTATAAACTAATTCCGGTCTATGACTTTTCGAAGCAAGTGATTCACCTATGGATTGCACATATGCTTGCAAGCTTTGATCTTGATAAACGGGATATTGTTTTAGTATTTGTGCGTTATACTCTCTCCCCATCTGAATTTCTTCCTCTTCACTAATCATAACGAAATCTTGCTTGCCCGTTACAGGGTTAACAGCACAACTGGCCAATATGCTTATTAAAAAAAATATCGTTACTTTAATTTTCATCTTTCAATAGATTTAGTGTTTCGGATCCAAAATTATCCCACCATTTTTCACCCATTTTGATAATTTTTCTCAAATTTTTTTCACTCTTATCATCCAACCTTCTGTTTACGCCATTTAGGGCAGAATTAACTCTTATATAATTCTCTCCAATTAAATCTCCTGCAAGTTCATGGTCTAAACTACTTTCGATCATCAATCCAAATAAATCATGCATCATCCAGCCCACTATCCCCCATTTTTTTGACGCCTCTCCTTTTAGAGGTCTTTTACTCAATCCTGAACCAATACTTAAGACTCTCAGTTCGCACTCTGGAAATAATTTCTTAGCTTCTACATAACCGTGTAAAACTGGATGGTTAGCAACTATTGCTCCATCGATTAAGTACCTGTCACCTACTTTTGCTGTTGGATAGTATATGGGTGCGGCACTTGTAGCGTCTCCAGCATCAACTAGAGAAATATCCGCGTCGATATCTGAATAAGATTTCAGGAGGACAGGAGAGCGAGTTTCTATATCATAACTTAGAATCACTACCGGTTTAGTTGCTTCACTCATTTTTGTATCGCCAAAATATTTTTTTAGTACTTCGCGTTTACCATTACTATTATATTTGGGATTGGCCTGGAGCAATCCGAGCTTAGTTTCCCAGGATGAGGCTTGCATTGTTTTGGTTAAGTTCTCATGAGACCACATACTTTCCAATTCTTTAGCAGAAAGACCTTTCGCGGATAATGCCAAACATGAAATTGCTCCTGCTGAGGTTCCTACAAAAAAGTCGAACTTTTCGTATACTTTTACTCCCATTTCCTTTTCTAGTAACTTCAGAAAAGTAATTGAAGCAAGAGTTCTAACACCTCCTCCATCTATGGAAAGTATGTACTTTTTTTTCATGTTTCTTCATCATAAATGATGCTTAATCTAATGACAAAATTGAATATTGATATTAAGCTAATCCAACAAAATTCAAAAAAAGATTTTTATTGGGGGCTAATCTTATGAAAAAAATTTTAATAATTACAATATCAATTTTAACCACCTTCAATCTTCTATCAGCTGAGGAAATTGAAGAGGTTGTCGTAACAGGTTCACAAATTAAAGGCGCACAAATTACCGGAGTTTTACCTGTTACTGTTCTAACTTCAGATGATATAGATGCAATAGGTCCAGAAGATGGAACAGAGCTCATGGAAAATGTTGCTGAGCAAGGATTAAATTATTTTTCAGAAGCTGAATCTGATTCAGGTGGTGTAAATTCTGCAAGGGGCGATGTTGGAGCCTATAACCTCAGAAATATGGGTGTAGGAAATACATTAGTTTTGCTTAATGGAAGAAGACTGGTCAACAATGCGGGTTATCAAACTGAATTGCTTGGTGGAGATTTCGTCCCTACCATGTCTGTAAATACAAACTTAATACCATCTAATGCTCTTGATAGACTGGAACTATTAAAAGATGGTGCATCTGCTATTTATGGAGCTGATGCTGTGGCAGGTGTTGTGAATAATGTTCTAGAAACAGATTTCACTGGTTTTGAAGTTTCATTAAGAACATCGGGATATGATCACTTTGCTGCTAACGATGATAGAGTTCAAATTAAGTATGGTGGAGACTTTAATGAGGGACGCACTAATGTGTCTGTCATGTTCGACTTCTATGACAGAGACGCAATAGCGGCCTCTGAGGATCCTAGATGGGGTGATTCAGACCACAGAAAATGGATTCCAGCAGATTCTTTATGGGCAGGTGATACTTCATTTAGAAATCTTTATTCAGGTAAGTGGCCACAATTGGATTTGAGAGGAAGAACTTCATATTCAGATAGTGCAGGAGAGATACAAATGATGCCTGCATCAGATCCTAGATGTGCAAGGTCTGACTCTAAAGATACGGGTTACGGCACTTGTTTAGGGGTCGATACAGTATCTCTCGCAAATGGAGAATATTACATAAACCCAGGTCAATTTAGAGACTTTAGAGGAGAGCTTGAAAGAGATAATACTTTCATATTTGTCAATCATGAAATGGATACTGGCACAGAATTTTTTGCGGAAATAGGTCGATACAATTCAGAGTACAGAAGATTAAAGGAACCTGCCGGGGACTTCTCCACAGCACTATTGAATATTGGTTCAGATTACTATTACACAAACATCCTTGGAATAAATGATGATAATAGCAGTCCCAACAAGAACATAAGAATTGACAATTGGAGACCTGACATAGGGCCAAGAATAATTAATGTTGATAAAGA
>CEQX01013334.1_pt1 | contig 71035 bp, 70 predicted proteins | sample 356261 | NCBI WGS metagenome assembly CEQX01 (sample SAMEA2621076, study PRJEB7988) | marine metagenome | isolation source: saline water (ENVO:00002010), including | reverse complement strand
ATTCCCTATTTTTTAAATACCGTTCGCGTAGGCTGGCCAAGTCCTGCAGATGATTACGTAGAGAGACCCATAGATCTTAACGAATATCTAATAAAAAACTCGGCTGCTACGTACTTTGTGCGTGTAAGTGGAGATTCAATGATAAATGCACATATAGGAGATGGAGCCATACTAATAGTAGATCGGAGTATAGAGCCAAGTCATAATAAAATTGTTATAGCTTCAATAGATGGATCTTATGCATGCAAAAGATTACTACTCAAGCCAAGCATTTGCCTTGTTTCTGAAAATCCAAAATATCCACCTATACCGATTAAGCAAGAAGAGGAATTAGAGATAGCCGGTATAGTGATAGCCGCTATCAATCTATATTAAAAGTTATGACTTTTGCCTTAGTTGATTGCAATAGTTTTTACGCATCTTGCGAAAAAATATTTAGGCCAGATATCAAAAAAAAACCGGTTGTTGTTTTATCAAATAACGATGGTTGTGTAGTAGCCCTGTCAAAAGAAGCTAAGCAGCTTGGTATAAAGATGTGCGAACCTTGGTTTAAAATAGAAAAGTCTTTTCAAAAAAAAGGCGGGGTTGCTTTCTCTTCTAATTATGAATTGTATGCAGATGTTTCTTCAAGAGTCATGCAAACCTTAGAACATCTATCGCCTAAGGTCGAGGTATATAGTATAGATGAAGCATTCCTGGATCTAGCGGGCATACAAGAATGCGAAAAGTTTGGTTATCAATGCAAAGAGACGATACATCGCTGGGTCGGGGTACCGGTGTGTGTAGGAATAGGGCCAACAAAAACCTTGGCTAAGGTGGCCAATTATGGTGCTAAACATTATCCTGCCACGAATGGCGTAGTAGACCTGACAGATAAAAGCAGACGAAAAAAATTAATGGCTTTAATGCCCGTGAGAGAAGTATGGGGAGTTGGTAGTAGAATTAATAAAAAATTAAATGGCTTAGGAATAAAAACTGCTCTCGAGTTGGCAGAAATAGACACTAAGCTAATCAAGAAAAAATTTAGTAGTGTGCTAGAAAGAACTGTTATGGAGTTAAAAGGATATCCATGTATAGCCCTAGAACAGCAACCTAAGACTAAAAAACAGATAGTTGTAAGCAGAACCTTTAGTAGAAAAGTTAATGATCTAGACTCAATTAACGAAGCTGTCAGCGATTATGCATCGCGTGCATGTGAAAAACTTAGAAGAGAAGAACAATATTGTAAGATGATTTCTGTTTTTATGAGAACGAATTACTTTAGAAAGCAAGATAAGCAATATCAGGGATTCAAAAGCTATAAATTATTCTCTCCAACAAATGATACAAGAGATATCTTGAATATCACAAGATACCTGACAAAGGAAATATTTAAAGCAGACATTAATTTCATTAAAGCTGGAGTTATGCTGAGCGACTTTTATGATGAAGGCGTATATCAGGGTGATTTATTCAGGCCAATTGATCAGAGAGTCAATAGCAAAAAGTTAATGACAACAGTAGACAGGATAAATAATTCTGGAATAGGGAAAGTTACTTTTGCTTCTCAAGGGATTAAAAAAACATGGTCGATGAGAAGGCAATTAAAATCACCAAGGTATCTGACTAATTGGGAAGAAATACCAGTTGTTAAATGAATCTAATACCCGCTATGGAATCTAAAAAGATCATCTTTCTGATTAATAAAATCTGATTCAATAGAAGCTAGCTCTGAAAGTCTATCGGACCAGTCTTCATTAAAAATCTCAGAATAAATATTTAAGTAAAGGTCGCAGTGACGCGCTTCGGCTTTATAAAGTCTGGAATAAAATTTCCTAAGAGTGGAGGGTAAATGAGGTGCTAATGAATAAAACCGTTCACATGATCTCGCCTCGATAATAGAACAAATTATCAAAGTATCTTTAAGTCTCTGAGGTTCATTTGAAGAAGACGAATCATATAAGTTTTGTGCATATTTACTTGATTTAATATTCTTGTATTTGAAGCCTTGTTTTTCTATGAGCTTAAGAACTTGTTCAAAGTGCAAAAGCTCTTCTCGCGCAAGTGGTGAAAGAATTTTTGCCAAATTATAATGGGGATATCTGTGAATTAAAGAAAGGGCTGAAGATGCAGCTTTTTTTTCACATTGAGCATGATCAATTAAAAGTATTTCTAACGAGTTAAGGGCTCTTTCAATCCAAGCCTTCGGTGTAGGAGAGTTAAGGATAACCTCCCAAGTATCAGACATTAGTATATTTTTCTACTTTGTAATATCGATCATAATGAGCTTCTGACAATTCAAAGAGCTCTTCTTCCATATCCTTCTTTAAACTTGCTAGTTCAGATACATCAGTATCTAACAAGCTGAAACCAAAGTCTCTAGTATTTTGTATGGACTGACTACCGGTTCTCAGTAAATCGAATACCCAGCACAGCGGGTTGCTTTCTTCGTCAAATTTGACTTTATATTCTAATAATTTTGATTTAAGTAGTTTAGCATCAAAAACTGTGACTTTTGGTTCCATGATTTGGACTTTCAAAGATTCTAGCCTATTTAATACAAAACTTTTTTCAGATTGATCGTAAGAATTCCAGTCAATGATTTCATGCTGATAGCGCTTGCATCCTCTGCAGACCTCATCACCAAAAACTGTGGAGCAAATTCCAACACACGGTGTTTTAACAGACTTCCTCATAATCTTTTGTATTATAACTTAGTTATTTGAGCGTAACTTGATAAAAGAGTGTGGTAAAATGCAACTCCAAAAATTAATTCCTTCAAGAAACAATGCTTAAAGATTACAAAAATCATGTGGAAGAGAGATTGCAACAAGGAATACCTCCTTTGCCGTTAAATGCTGAGCAAGTTTCAGAGCTAGTAGACCTTTTAAAGTCACCTCCGAAAGGAGAAGAAGATTATATTTTAGATCTTATTACAAACAGAACTCCTGCAGGTGTCGATCCGGCTGCCTATGTAAAAGCTGGTTTTCTAACGGCAATTGCAAAAGATGAAACTTCGTCACCATTAATTGATAAAAAACATGCAACTAGTTTATTAGGAACTATGTTGGGCGGATATAACGTTGAATCCTTAATAGGGTTACTTGAAGATGAAGAAGTTGGTGAAATAGCAGCCGAGGGTTTAAGTAAGACTCTATTAATGTTCAATGCAAAACATGATGTGATCGAACTAGCAAAAAAAAATACAAATGCAAAAAAAGTGGTGGACTCATGGTCTGATGCAGAATGGTTTAAATCAAGGCCAAAATTACCCGAGGTTATCAAGGCTATTGTCTTTAGAGTCGAAGGAGAGATAAATACCGATGATCTTTCCCCTGCCCCAGACGCTCCATCCAGGCCAGATATTCCATTGCATGCTCTTGCAATGCTAAAGAAGACTATGGAAGACCCTATTTCTACTATTGAAAACTTGAAAGAATCTGGTCTTCCCGTCGTTTTTGTTGGAGACGTAGTTGGTACGGGTTCATCTAGAAAATCGGCTACAAATTCTCTCCTCTGGCATATTGGTGAGGATATCCCATTTATACCAAATAAGAAGCAGGCAGGTATTTGCATAGGTGGAAAAATTGCTCCTATTTTTTTTAATACACTCGAAGACTCAGGAGCATTAGCCTTTGAGTGTGATGTCAGCAAAATGAATCTTGGCGATGTAATTGAAATTTATCCCTATGAGAAGAAAGTAATCAATTCAGAAACGCAGGAATTATTATGTGAATATGAATACAAGTCTAATACTTTACTTGATGGAGTCAGGGCGGGTGGAAGAATACCTCTCATAATTGGGAGAAGTCTCACAGACGAAACGAGAGAAGTTTTAAACTTAAGTTCCTCTGAAGTATTTGTAAGACCCGAAGAAGCAGAAAAGTCTAATAAGGGGTATACACTCGCACAAAAAATGGTTGGTAGAGCTTGTGGAGTAGAAGGGATAAGACCTGGAATTTATTGCGAGCCGAGAATGTCTACCGTCGGTAGTCAAGACACCACCGGTCCAATGACTAGGGACGAATTAAAGGAATTGGCTTGTTTGGGGTTTAACTCAGATCTTGTGATGCAATCCTTTTGTCACACGGCAGCCTACCCTCTCCCCAAAGATGTCGAAACACAACATACTTTACCTGAGTTTATTCAAACTAGAGGAGGAGTGGCCCTAAGACCAGGAGACGGTATCATTCATTCTTGGCTAAATAGAATGTTATTACCTGATATGGTCGGTACAGGCGGAGACTCTCATACTAGATTTCCATTAGGTATTAGCTTTCCTGCTGGTTCTGGATTAGTAGCATTCGGTGCGGCTTTGGGAGTAATGCCATTAGATATGCCTGAGTCAGTTCTTGTGAGATTTAAAGGAGAAATTCAACCTGGCATTACTTTGAGAGATCTTGTAAATGCAATTCCTTATGCAGCACTTCAATCTGGACAACTTACATTACCTAAAGAAGGAAAGATTAATATATTTTCTGGTAGATGTCTCGAAATAGAAGGTCTACCTGACCTCAAAGTTGAACAGGCCTTTGAACTTTCGGATGCATCTGCTGAAAGATCTGCATCTGGATGCACCATAAAACTGAACGAAGAACCAATTAGAGAATATCTAGAATCTAATGTGACACTTCTAAGATGGTTGATATCAGAAGGATACGAAGACAAAAAAACACTTGAAAGAAGAGCTCAAGCAATGGAAGCTTGGTTAGAAAATCCTGTATTGATGAAAGCAGATAGCAATGCTGAATATGCCTCAATAATTGAGATAGATCTGAATGAAATAAAGGAACCCCTTTTAGCTTGTCCAAATGATCCTGATGATGTGAAGCCCTTATCTGAAGTTGCAAATACACAGATCGATGAAGTCTTTATCGGTTCATGTATGACTAACATTGGTCATTTTAGAGCTGCTGGAAAACTCCTAAAAAACGAGTCAGATCTTCCCTCAAAGCTCTGGGTCTCTCCTCCGACTAAGATGGATAAACATCAATTAACCCAAGAGGGTTATTATGATATTTTTGAAAATGCTGGGGTTAGACTTGAAATGCCTGGATGTTCTTTATGCATGGGAAATCAAGCAAGAGTGGAAGCGGAGTCAACGGTAGTGTCTACATCTACTCGTAATTTTCCAAACAGACTGGGTGATGGAGCTAACGTATATTTAGCATCTGCAGAAGTCGCAGCTATCTCAGCAACTCTTGGTCATATTCCTACTAATGATGAGTATTCAAATTACATGTCAGAAATCAATGCAATGAGTTCAGATGTTTATAGGTATCTTAATTTTCATGAAATTGCATCCTACAAAGATGCAGCAGAAAATGCTGTTCTTCCATCCATCACCATTGAAGAAGTTAAAACTTAATTAGTTTATTTGCCTGGAACTTTTAGATTTATCACTTCGTACATCTTCTAAATCTTGAAGATATTTGTCATCTATGTCATCAGTAACGTACTTGCCATTGAATATTGAACATTCAAATTGCTTAATATCCTCATTTCCAACTTGAGCAGCAGATATAAGATCATCAAGGTCTTGATATATTAACCAGTCAGCTTTAATGAACTCTTCGATTTCCTTTTCTGTCCTTTGATGAGCAACTAACTCCGTTGTGGCGGCCATATCAATCCCATAAACATTTTGATACCTTATAGGCGGTGCTGCAGAAGCAAAATAAACTTTCTTTGCACCCGATGATCTAGCCATCTCAATAATTTGTCTACTCGTAGTGCCTCTTACTATTGAATCATCAACTAGCAGGATAACCTTATCCCTGAATTCAAGATCAATTGGATTTAGCTTTTGTTTGACTGACTTCTCACGTTTCTCTTGGAAAGGCATTATAAAAGTTCTTCCGATGTATCTATTTTTTACGAAGCCTTCTCTATATTTTACCCCCAAAGTAGTTGCCAATTGTAAAGCGGAGGTTGTGCTGCTGTCTGGAATAGGAATTACAACATCAATATCGTGATCGGGGTTTTCGCTGATAATTTTTTTTGCTAGATACTCTCCCATTCTCAGTCTAGATTTATGTACTGATATTTGATCAATTTTCGCATCTGGCCTTGCTAGATACACATACTCAAATATACAAGGCGTAGGAATGGGGTTATTTATACACGACTCAGATTCAAGCTTTCCTTCTGAACTTATAAATACTGCAGACCCTGCATGGACATCATCTATCGTATCATAACCTAATGTGTCTAAAACATTGCTCTCTGAAGCAAGCATATAATCCTTTCCAAGTAAGTCATTATCTTTAGAACCCAAGATCAAGGGCCTAATGCCAAAAGGATCACGAAATCCAACAATCCCTACACCATTTATCATGACAACAACTGAGTAAGCTCCTCGGACTCTTTTATGAAGCGATTTGACTGCAGCGAAAATTTCTTTTGCACCAGGATTGATTGAACCTTGCTTTTGAAGCTCATGCGCAAAAACATTGAGCAACACCTCGCTATCAGAATCCGTGTTCAAATGTCTTAAATCTTTATGAACTAAAGTTTGTCTCAACTCTTCTTGATTAGTCAGATTTCCATTATGAGAGATACTGATTCCAAATGGTGAATTTACATACATTGGTTGCGCTAGTTCTCTATCTTCACTTCCAGCAGTTGGATATCTAACATGACCAATACCCATATGTCCCCTCAAATTAGGGATATGCTGACTGCGCATAACATCTCTAACAAGCCCGAGTTGTTTACGGATAAAAAATCTGTTTTCTGTAGAGGTTGCTATCCCAGCTGCGTCCTGACCTCTATGTTGGAGTATCGTAAGTGCATCATAGATTACAGGTGAAACCTCTGTCTGACTTACAACCCCAACTACTCCGCACATTCGTAATATTTTATATCAAAGTTCAATCTTAGGATTATCTTTATTTAAAATAATTTCAGCATTATCTATCCATTGATCAAAAATCGGACGTGAAAGGTCATAGAATTTAAGAGAATAGGTTCTTGAATAAGAATCTTTCCACCAATCATTCTTATCTAAGAAATTTAAGTTAAATATAAATATACTGCTGAGGACTACAGAAACCTTTAAAGACCCAAAAAACATACCTAGGAACTTGTCCAAGCCTTTAAAACCAATCGCAGATATTAACTTAGAAAGTATTGAGCCAAGAGTCTTTAAAAGAATAAAGAAAATAAGAAACAAAAAAATAAAGCTAATCAGATTCTTTAAAGACTCAGAGTCACTTATTTGATTGACGAAGGGAAAAAGTTTTGGCCCATAAACCCAAGCTATGGCTAATGATAATATCCATGCTGCTGCAGAGAAAATTTCTTTAATGAAGCCATTAAAAAAACCCGTAATGCCAAAAACTGTTATCAATAATATCGAAAACCAGTCAACTAGGGATAGAGTCTCAATCATATCCTCTTATCACTGCATTGAAATCTTTTAATTGATTTATCTCTGAAATTATTTGCATAGAGTCCTCTTTCAATAAAGTGGGTCCGATAAAAAGCAAAAATTTATCTTGTCCTTCTCTTTCATTCCTTGAGTAAACTTTGTAACCTTGATTTTTTAAAAATAAAAGGTCTTTTTTTAGCTTTTCCAGATTTTCGTAAGAACCAACTTTTACCGTCCAAGCCTCAGGTAAATTAGTTCTCTCAGATAATTGAGGCAAATCTATATTAAATGACTGGTTAGGTGATATTCCATTATCTAAAGGTATGTTCAATTTTACTTCAGGAAATTCGAAAGACTGATATTCAGTTTCAATCGATGCTAACTCGGTAGGTTTTAATAGAATAGATGAAACTATAAAAGTAAGTATGAAGCCTAAAAGTATGTAGTTGATTATTTTCATAGATTAGCAATTTTTATTTGCTCTAACGCATCATAGGCTTGACTAACAGTTATAAAAGAACCAAAAACTATTTGAGGAGTCCCTTCTCTATAGCCCTTGTAAACCGCTGAATGTACTGTATCGGATCTATTAACTTTTTTATTAGTTAAATTCTCGGTAAGTTGTGCTAAAGATTCCATGTCAAACCTATGATCTTTGATGGAACAAATAGTCCAATCAGAAATCAACCCGGATATGTCGTTTATTATGCTTGAAACATCTTTATCGGCCATTGCAGCAAAGATAGCACTAAATTGAATATCTTTATAATTTTTGTTAAGAAAGGAAATCAAATTTTTGACTGATGCGGGATTGTGTGAAACATCTAATATGAAATTATCTACCACATCACACCTTCCTTTGAGGTAGGTCTTTTTTATTATCGACTTATAGTCAATTTCATCCTCACAAAGAATCTTATAAGCTGTCATTGCGCAACAAGCAGCATCAGAATTAAGACTCCCATAGGATAAAGAGTTAACTTCTAAATTTTCTTTTAAGAAACTATAAGACCAATTCAAAAGATGTTCTTCTACTTTAAAATCTTTATTCATTTGATAAACAGATGAGCAAACACTATCTGCGATTTCCATAACTGACCTTGGCATATTCTCAGAGCCTAAAATAGCAATTTTTCCTTTTTTAAGAATTGCAGCCTTTTGGGATCCAATTTCTTCAATAGAATATCCTAACCATTTCTGATGATCTAATTCTATGTTAGTAATAATAGATAAATCGGCCTCGGTGAGGTTAACAGGATCATACTTACCCCCTATTCCAATCTCCAATATGACGAAATCTAAATCTTCATTTGAGAAGATATTGAAAGCAGCAAGTGTGGCATAGTCGAAATAAGTAAGGCGTGTTTCTTTTTTTACGTCATCGATTAATTTGAATGCACTAATAATCTTTTTGTCGTCAATGTATTGGTTATTTAAGCGAATCCTCTCATTAAATCTAATCAGATGAGGTGAAGTGTAAGTTCCTACATTATATCCTGCAGATAAGAAAAAGTTATTTAGATATTCAACCGTAGTTCCCTTTCCATTTGTACCTCCGACAAGAATTATTTTCTTAGCAATAGATTTTTTTAAAACTTTTGAATAAATATCTTTGAGTCGCTCTAAACCAAAATCACCTTCATTAGGCCTATTAGAATCAATGTACTTTAACCAATCAGAAAGAAGATCGGATTTCATTTTATATTAATTGTTAGAGATCAAACTAGATATTAACCTATGAATGGTATCTTTGAGTTCCTTCCTATGGACAATCATGTCTATTGCTCCATGCTCCAGAAGAAACTCACTTCTTTGGAAGCCTTCTGGAAGCTGAACATTAAGTGTTTGCTCAATGACTCTTGGACCGGTGAAACCAACCAGTGCTTTTGGTTCAGCTATATTAATATCACCTAGCATAGCTAAACTAGCAGACACACCACCATATATTGGATCAATCATCACAGATATATACGGAAGCTTTGCCTCTCTCATTTTCTCTATAGCTGCACTTGTTTTTGCCATTTGATAAAGAGAAACAAGTGATTCTTGCATCCTTGCACCCCCACTTGTGGAAAAGCACACCATTGGAAGTTGGTTCTCCAGAGCATAATTTACTGTATCAACGAATTTTTGACCTACCACAGAACCCATAGATCCTCCCATGTATCTGAACTCAAAAGCAGAAGCAACTATTGGCATTTTCTTGAGATAACCCTTCATTGCCAAAAGAGCCTCTTTTTCGTTGCTACTTTTCTCTGCAGAATCAATTCGTTCTTTATATGATTTCGTATCTTTAAATTTAAGCCAATCTTTAGGCTTTTTGTCCTCAGAGATTTCTATTGTTTCTGCTTGATCTAAGAAAATCTCTAACCGCTTACGAGCACCAATTCTTATGTGATGGTCACATTTTGGACAAACAAATAAATTAGATTCGAGTTCAGGGACGTATAAGATATTGTTACATGAGTTACAGCTTTCCCATAACCCTTCTGGAATTGAAGACTTTTTTGTAGTTTCCTTGCGTATAAAAGAAGGGAGTATTTTCTCGAACCAATTTGCCATAGCTAACTCAAAACCTCAGATAGTTCTTTGGTCTTGTCACTGACCTTTTTGATTATATCCTTACCCTCGCCAATCAAATCTACAAAAACACTGCCTGCTACTATACCATCTGCAACATCCATAACTGAAGATGCAGAGGCAGAGTCTTTAATTCCAAAACCTATGGCTATGGGCAAATTAGTAAGCGATCTCAATTCACTTACTTTTTCTTTTACTTCATCTGCATTCATATTACCCGCCCCCGTAATACCTTTGACGGAAATATAATAAACATATCCTGTGCATTTGGAACAAATCTTCTTGGCCCTATCATTGTTAGTGGTAGGTGCGATTAACCTAATAATATCTATTTTGTTTTTTTTGGCCTCGTGACTAAAGTCAGTACTCTCTTCTGGTGGCATGTCAACTATCAAAATGCCATCTAAACCAGAAGAAACTGCTTTTTCCATGAATGATTTAGCTCCAAGTGATTCGAAAGTATTCATATATCCCATAAAAACAATTGGAGTAAGTTTATTGACTGCTCTGAACTTATCCAACAATTTAAATGTCTTCTCAAGAGTTGCTCCGTTTTCTAAAGCCCTCTCGTGACCTTTCTGAATAGAAAGTCCTTCAGCCATAGGATCTGAAAACGGGATTCCAAGTTCTATAATATCTGCTCCTTCCTCTACCATGGTATTCATGACTTCCAACGTAGTGTCGAAATCTGGATCCCCAGAAACAATGTAGGTAATTAAAGCTTTTCTATTCTCAGTCTCTATTTTAGAAAAAGTATCTTTAATTTTAGATGTCAAAGTTCAATTCCTTCTATAGATGCTACAGTATTTATATCTTTATCTCCTCTACCAGAGACGTTAACAACAATTGACTGATCTGGGCTCATTGAAGGTGCAATTTTTTTTACGTAAGCAATTCCATGTGCTGTTTCAAGTGCTGGCATAATGCCCTCAACTCTAGTTAATTCTTTGAAAGCATCAAGAGCCTCCTTATCATCCGCTGCTTCGTATTCTGCCCTTCCAATATCTTTTAACCAGGCATGTTCTGGACCTACACCAGGATAGTCGAGTCCTGCCGAAACAGAATGAGTTTCTATAACCTGTCCCTCGTCATCTTGCATCAGATAAGTACGCATGCCGTGAAGTACTCCTTCTTTTCCATCATTTAATGGAGCTGCATGTTTTCCAGTACTCAAACCAAGGCCACCTGCCTCAACTCCCACTAATCTGACATTCTTTTTCTCAATAAAAGGATAAAATAAACCCATCGCGTTAGATCCCCCGCCAACACATGCGACAAGCATATCCGGATCTTTACCTATGACTGATTCACTTTGATTTAAGACTTCCCGACCCACAACTGCATTGAAGTCTCTGACAATTTGAGGGTAAGGATGAGGTCCAGCAACACTTCCTATTATGTAATAAGTATCATCTACATTTGTTACCCAATCTCGCATGGCTTCATTCATTGCATCCTTAAGAGTAGACGTACCTGAGTTAACTCCGACTACTTTTGCTCCCAGCAGTTTGATGCGGAATACGTTAAGAGATTGTCTTTTGATATCCTCCTCGCCCATATAAACGATACACTCTAAGCCATGTCTTGCTGCAACAGAGGCAGTAGCGACACCGTGTTGACCTGCTCCTGTTTCTGCAATAATTCTTTTCTTGCCCATATGTTTAGCAAGTAAGATTTGCCCAACAGTATTATTTATCTTGTGTGCCCCAGTATGATTCAAGTCTTCACGTTTAAGGAAAATCTTCGCTCCTCCTAAAATTTCAGTCCATCTTTTAGCGTAATATAAAGGAGATGGTCTCCCAACATAGTGGGCCAAATCATCTTTGAATTCTTTAAGGAAATTTTCGTCTTTTTTTATAATTTCGTATTGTTCAGAAAGTTCTTCCAAGGCGGGGACAAGAGTTTCTGCAACGTACCTACCTCCATAAATTCCAAATCTCCCATTTTTATCTGGCATTAGTTCTTCAGACATGAAAACTCCTTACTTTCTCTATTAAATTCTTAACTTTATCGTGATCTTTTATACCAGGAACCTTTTCAACACTAGAGCAAAAATCAACTCCAATACAATTTTCAGAATTTAATGCTTTTTTAAAATTAAATTCATTGATTCCACCAGCAGCTAGAAATGGCAGTTTAACCTTTCCTCTTAAAAGATTTAGGTCAAAAGCTTTTCCGGTACCTCCATAGTCTATTTCATCATAACTATCGAAAATCATCATTTTAGCACTTTTATAGTCTCGGTTGATCTTTTCTAAATCTGTATCTGGTTCAATTCTGATGGCTTTTACGTAATCCCTCTTAAACCCTTCACAATATTTTTTTGATTCATCTCCATGAAACTGTGGAATTGCTCTCGGTATTTCATTTAAACAGTTGAGCACAAATTCTTTTTCATGATTTACGAAGATTAAAAAAACCTCAATGTGTTCAGGCAGTCTTTCCGACATTTCTTTAGCAGCCGGTAAATTTATAAATCTTTTACTATTTGCATAGAGGTTAAAACCTACAGCATTTATCTTTGTATTACTTACAAAATCAAGATCATTTAAATTCGTGATTCCACATACTTTTATGTAACTCATTTTTTAAATTATAAAATATTTAAAGCGATTGAATATTAAGTAAGGTTATTTTTGTATTTAGGTAACTTATATTTTTTAGGATAATCAGGCCCTAAAAAAAATAAACCTTCAGAATTGACTGTCTTTCCAGCATGTCTACGATCTTTTTGTTTTAAAATATAATAAACATCTTTGGGTTGAATGTCTTTTTTCCCGACCATTAAAAGTGTGCCGATTATTATTCTCACCATGTGGAGTAGAAAAGCATTAGCTCGTAATTCTATGGTTAAGAATTCATCTTTTTTAGAAATTTTTATTATCTCTATCTTTCTGATGGCAGTTTTAGATTGACATCCAGATCCACGGAAAGAACTAAAATCATGCTCGCCAATAAGGTGCTGTGATGCAATCCTCATAGCTCTAATATCCAAATCCTGAGGTACAAAGAGTGATTTACTAGACCATAGAGCCGACGGTGTCTTTGAATTTAATATATTAAATAAATAGGATCTATTTTCCGCAGAAAATCTAGCATGAAAGGTTTCATCAACAAACTTTGACCATAAAATCCTTATATCCTTTGGAAGATAAGAGTTAACTCCCATTATCCATTCATTAGTTGACCTTTCAGATTTTGTATCAAAGTGGATGACCTGCATGAATGCATGTACGCCTGAATCAGTCCTTCCACTGCAAAAGGTTTTTACACTATGGTCAGCGACCTTAGAAATAGATTCTTCTAAATATCCTTGTATGGTTTCCCCTGTACTTTTTTGCTTTTGAAACCCAAAATATTTAGAACCATCGTACTCAACTCCTAAAGCTACTCTAGTGGACATATACTACTTAACTACCTTTGAAAGTAAGATTTGAATTTGAATATTTTCTTCTTCGCTGGGATTATCTTGAAGAACTTCATTTAAGAGTCTTAATGCTTCCGTATTTTGATCCATTTCAATTAAACTTCTAGAGAGATTGATCTTTGCAACTCTTTCATTGCCAATTTCATTTGATACTTCTATATCAGAAAAAATAGGATCTCGTTTTTTTTCGAATTTAATCAAAAATAAGATGGAACTGAACAAAAGAAGTCCTAGCAATAGCCCCAATACACCTTCAAGATGTATGCCCGTTAAGGAATAAAACTCTGTTTCAAGAGTAAGCAATAAGTTTTCCATACATTATTTAATCAAAGATTATTTGTGCTATTTGTATGCTATTTAATGCTGCACCTTTGAGTAAATTATCTGCTACCACCCAAAGGTTGATTCTGTTTTCACTCCATAGATCTTGTCTTAATCTTCCTACATGAACAAGATTATCTCCATCAGCATCAGTTGCCGCAGTAGGATAGTCTTCAGATTCAGTTCCGTAGTGCAACTTGATACCTTCAGCGTTCATGAGGGCATTCGCTACTGCTTCTTCTGTAAGTGGTTTTTCAGTTTGAATGTGGATAGATTCGGAATGACCATTCATCACTGGAACTCTTACGCATGTAGCAGCAACTTGAATGTTTGAATCTAAGATTTTATGAGTCTCTTTCAATAGCTTATTTTCTTCTTTGGTATATCTGTTGTCTTCAAATATGTCACATTGGGGTAATGCATTATTCGCTATCTGCTTGGGATAGACATTCTTCTGAAATTTATTACCTCCTTTGTAAGAACTTAACTGATTTAAAAGTTCATCTGTAGCTTTTTTACCTGTTCCAGAAACTGCTTGCAAAGTAGTAATGTCTATTCGCTTAATAATGAATTCATCATGTATTGGCTTTAATGCGACAAGCATCTGAATTGTAGAGCAATTTGGATTAGCGATAATATTAGGTAATTTGTAATTAAGTAGTTCGTTGCCATTCACTTCCGGTACCACGAGCGGTACAGAATCTTCGTATCTAAAACAAGAAGAATTATCAACTACAACACACCCTTGAGAAACTGCTTTAGGCGCAAATTGAGCAGAGACATCTGCACCAGCGGAAAATAAAGCTAAATCAGTATTACTAAAATCATATTCAGCAAGGTCCTGAACCACTAACTCCTGATCCCTAAAATTCAGCAATATACCCTTGGATTTTTTACTCGCCAGAAGATCAACTTCTGCATTTGGAAAAAAGTCTTCCTTAAGTAAACTCATGAAAGCATTTCCAACCATACCTGTTGCCCCTACTATTGCTATTCTTTTTGCTTTTCTCATTTTTTATTCAATTTTCTCTACGATCTTCTCTCCCATCTCAGAAGTTGAAATTTTTTTATCGTTATTTCCTTCTAAATCGTTTGTTCTGTAGCCATCTGACAAAACACCTTCTATTGCATTTTCTATTGCAGTTGCTGCTTCATTGAAGTTAAAGCTATATCTCATCATCATAGCAACAGATTGAATGGCTGCAATTGGATTGGCAAGTCCTTTTCCAGCTATGTCTGGAGCCGAACCATGAACAGGCTCATACATGCCTTTATTTTTTGAATCTAATGATGCTGATGGAAGCATTCCTATGGATCCAGTAAGCATAGCAGCAATATCGGAAAGAATATCTCCGAACAAATTTCCAGTCACCATTACATCGAATTGTTTTGGATCTCGCACTAATTGCATAGCAGCATTATCAACAAGCATGTGAGACAACTCTACCTCGGGATATTCTTTAGATAAATCTGTCATAACCTCCCTCCATAGCACACTCACCTCCAAAACATTCGCCTTATCCACAGAACACAACCTTCTGTCTCTTTTCATCGCAGCGTCGAAAGCAGACCTACCTATTCGCTCAATTTCTTTTACACTATAAATCATAGTATTGAACCCTGATTCTCCATCATTAGTTCTTCCTCGCGGTTCTCCAAAATATATACCGCCAGTAAGTTCTCTAACAATTAACAAATCTAGGTTATGAACTTTTTCGGTCTTAAGAGAAGAAGAATCGCTAAGATGTGCTGAGAGAATAGCAGGTCTTAAATTCGAAAATAAGTCTAATTCTGACCTCAAGCTAAGCAAAGCTCTTTCAGGTCTTAACTCATAGGAAAGATTGTCCCATGTTGGCCCACCAACAGCTCCAAGTAAAATCGCATCAGATAACCTTGCCTCCGAAAGAGTGTGATCTGGAAGCGGTGTCCCAAATTCTTCATAGGCCTGTCCTCCTACAGGGCATTCAACTATCGATATACCAAGATCATGAGATTTATTAATATGATTTAAAACTCGTGTTGCTTCTTTACAGACTTCTGGACCTATTCCATCACCCGGCAAAACAAGAACTTTATAGTTAGCTTTCATTATTTTTATTCTTAAATATCCATGGAGAGATTTCTGATCTTTTTCTTTCAAAATCCTTTATTTCAGACGAATGAGTCAAACTTAATCCAATCTCATCTAGTCCTTCCAAAATACACTTCTTCCTGAATGGATCAATCTCAAATGTAGCAATTTCACTATCTTCAGAAAAGATAATCTGATTCTGTAAATCTATCTCTATTTCTTGCCTCTGCTCAGCTAAATCCAATAAAGTCTGAACCTCTTCACCAGAGAGGCTTATTGGCAACAATCCATTATTGAAACAATTATTATAAAAAATATCCGCAAAACTCTCTGCAATGACAACTTTAAAACCATAGTCCATTAATGACCAAACGGCATGTTCTCTACTTGATCCACATCCAAAATTTTTTTTACTTATTAAAATATCTGAGTCTTGAAATTCTTCTTTATTGAGTATGAAATCTTTATTAATTTTTCGTTTATCTATTTCTTGCCCTGGAAAACCTTCATCTTCATATCTCCAAGCATCAAAAAGATTCGGTCCGAATCCGCTCTTCTTGATAGATTTCAGAAACTGCTTGGGTATGATCTGATCAGTATCGATATTGTCTCTATTAAGAGGAACTGCTTGACCACGATGAAAGGTAGTGGAATTTTTCACTGTAAAAACTCTCTTACGTCAACAAAATGTCCCTCGACGGCCGATGCAGCTGCAGTAGCAGGTGAAACAAGATGAGTTCTCCCTCCATAACCCTGTCTGCCTTCAAAATTTCTGTTTGAGGTTGAGGCACAATGTTCTCCATCACCTAGCTGGTCAGGGTTCATAGCAAGACACATTGAACATCCGGGAGCCCTCCATTCGAATCCAGACTCAATGAATATTTTGTCTAAGCCCTCTTCAATTGCTTGTTGCGAAACTATTCCAGACCCAGGTACAACGATAGCTCTTTTTATAGATTCAGAAACTTTCTTTCCTTCTAGGACTTTTGCTGCTTCCCTCAAATCTTCGATTCTAGAATTAGTGCATGATCCAATAAACACTTGATCTAATTTTATATCCATGATCCTTTTACCTGGTTCAAGATTCATATAATTGAGTGCATGTTCTATTGATTCGTTATCAGGTTCGGGTACTAAGCCATCAACATCACAAACCATTTCTGGGGAGGTACCCCAAGTAACTTGTGGTGCTATAGATGATCCATCAATCTCTATTTCTTTGTCGAAATGAGCGTTTTCATCACTAATCAAATTTTCCCATTGTTTCTTCGCTACAATCCACTGATCACCTTTTGGCGCGAAAGGCTTGTCTTTTATGTAAAATTCAGTTCTTTTATCGTAAGCCACAATACCTGCTCTAGCACCTGCCTCTATAGCCATATTGCAAACTGTCATTCTGCCTTCTATAGACATTTCCTCAATCACAGAACCAGCATATTCAATTGCATAGCCAGTTCCTCCTGCAGTCCCTATTTTGCCAATAATAGCTAAGGTAACATCTTTTGGAGTAACGCCTTCCTGAAGTGTTCCAGTTATCGTTATCCTCATATTCTTCAACTTAGAAGTTTTTAAACACTGAGTAGCCAAAACATGCTCTACTTCAGAGGTTCCTATTCCCATAGATAATGTTGCCAAGGCCCCGTGTGTAGATGTGTGAGAATCCCCACATACTATAGTCATACCCGGTAAAGTTAAACCCTGTTCTGGACCAACAACATGAACAATTCCTTGTCTTTTGTCGTAAATATCAAATTGCAAAATTTCATGCTCTTTGCAATTATTATCGAGAGTAACTACTTGGAGTTTCGCAACTTCGTCATTTATTCCATCAATCCCTTTTACTCTATCAGTGGTTGGGACATTATGATCCGGAGTAGCAATATTGGCAGAAATTCTCCAAGGCTTTCTGCCTGCCAGCTTGAGACCCTCAAAAGCTTGAGGTGACGTTACCTCGTGAATAAGATGTCTGTCTATATATAGCAAATAAGTACCGTCTTCCCTCTGAGCTACCTCATGAAGATCCCACAACTTATCGTATAAAGTGAATGCCATAAAAATTATTAAGTCAGATCAGGAATTTCAGTTGAGACATCAGCATTTTGAGCCCTATTCCTCAAAAAGTGATCCATAATAACTAATGCGGTCATAGATTCAGCTATCGGTGTTGCTCTGACTCCAACACAAGGATCATGCCTGCCTTTAACTTTAATTTGTTTAGACTCGCCTGAGCTGTCTATTGTTTCGCCTTCCCTGTTTATACTTGAAGTAGGCTTCAAAGCTATGGAGAGAGTAAGCTCTTGACCTGTACTTATACCTCCAGAAATTCCACCAGAATTATTTGATTTATATCCTTCGGGAGTCATTTCATCTCTAGATTCAGATCCTTTTGCATCAACAAGATCAAATCCCTTTCCGATTTCAAAGCCCTTAACTGCATTAATGCTCATTAATGCTTTAGCCAAATCAGCTTCTAACTTATCGAAAACAGGCTCACCAAGACCTATCGGAAGGTTAGTTGCACAAACCTCAATTTTAGCTCCAGTAGAATCTCCTTCGTTTCTTAACGAATCAATCAAATTTTCTATGTCCTCAAGTACATCCACGTCTGGGCAGAAAAAAGGATTTTTATCTATTTGATCCATATCAATATTATTAATCTTGATGGGACCGATTTGAGATAAATATCCTTTTATTTTTATATCTAATTTCTCATTTAAATATTTCTTAGCTATGGCTCCAGCAGCTACTCGCATAGCTGTTTCTCTTGCAGAAGATCTACCGCCGCCTCTATGATCTCGATGTCCATACTTCTTAGAGTAAACGTAATCAGCATGAGAAGGCCTGAAAACCTCCTTTAGATCGTCATAGTCCTTAGATTTTTGATCATTATTCTTAATTATTAAACCTATCGGTGTGCCAGTGGTAATTCCTTCAAAGACTCCTGACAATATCTCTACTTTGTCATCTTCTTTTCTTTGTGTGGTGTATTTTGAGGATCCAGGCTTTCTTCTATCAAGCTCCTGTTGAATATCTTCATTTGTAAGGCTCAATCCAGGAGGACAGCCGTCTACCACGCACCCAAGAGCAACACCATGACTTTCACCAAAAGTGGTCACTACAAACGAATTTCCAAAAGAATTTCCTGACATATTTGTATCTTATTACTTAATTTGCGCTGCGATTATAGAATTTTTGAGAATTTTGGGTATTAAAATTGCTATTTATTTATAAACCTTCAAGATAGAGCTATTAAAAAACAGGAAAATTTTATGATTAAAGCAGTTTTTTGGGATTTTGGCGGTGTTATAACAAGCAGTCCGTTCGAGTCTTTCAATAAATTCGAAAAATTAAATAATTTGCCAATTAATTTCCTGAGATCTGTTAATGCTACTAATCCAGATGGAAATGCTTGGGCAAAACTAGAGAGAAATGAGATAAGTCTCTATGAGTTTGATGAACTATTTGAAGCGGAGAGTAAATCTCTAGGACATTCTGTAAAAGGTAAAGAAGTGATATCTCTTTTAAAGGGTGAGATTAGACCTGAGATGTTAGAAGCTTTAAAAAGGATCAAAGGAACACTTCTGCAGGCATGTCTTACTAATAATATTCAATCATTGAATGAAGAAGGTTTCGAGGGTAATGTTTCAGCTTCTGGTAAACACGAAGAAGTAATGAATATGTTTGATTTTGTATTTGAATCAAGTAAGGAGAATGTACGTAAACCTGATCCCGAATTTTATCTTCGTGCCTGTGAGAGAGGAAATGTAAGTCCGGAAGAAGTAGTTTTCTTGGATGACCTAGGCATAAATTTAAAACCAGCAAAAGCACTTGGAATGTCAACAATTAAAGTGATCAACCCAAATGAAGCCCTTAATGAACTTGAAACATTATTAGAATTGAGACTATCTTGATTAAGAAGATTTAGGAGTGAAATAATCCATTAACGCCAAAAGCAGTCCTGAGGTAATGAATACCACATGAATGATTATCATCCATTGAATTTCCCGATCCGAGATTTCAGTTATATCCATGAATGTTTCTAAAAGATTTATTCCTGATATTGCAACGATAGAAGCTACTAGCTTTAATTTAAGATCACCAAAATCAGTTTTTCCCATCCAGTCCGGCTTATCTTCACTCTCGTCAGCAACAGAGATTTTAGATACGAAATTTTCGTAACCTGCGAAGATAATCATAAGGACTAAATTTCCAATTAAAGCAAGATCAACTATATGGAGAACGAACAGCATCATATCTTTTAATTCTGTAGTTAGGACGATAGGAGCAAAGTGAACTAGCTCTTGAATTACTTTAATTGTTATGAAAAATAACGATAAGGAAAGAACTATATAAACTGGTGCCAAAAGCCATCTACTGGCAAAAATGGATCTTTCAAGTAAGTTCTCTAGATTATTCATAAAGCCTTAAACCTCCTTATTCCGCTACCATTAAATCCATAAAATCCGTAACAGAAGTTTGCTCTAGGGCTTCTTGATCAGCACAAAGATTTAATATTGAATCAACTCTAGAATCAGAAAATTGTGTTTTCAAATTTCTTTCAAATTTTTCTACCAACAAAGGAATACCTTGTTCTCTTCTTCTTCTATGACCTATCGGATATTCAACTTCAATTTTATCTGTGGAAGAACCATCATTAAAAAATATTTGAATTGCATTAGAAATAGATCTTTTATCAGCCTCTAAATATTCCTTGGAGTATCTGGCATCTTCCTCTATGACCATTTTCTCTCTGAGTTGGTCAACTCTAGGATCTGATGCCACATCATCCTCGTAATCTTCAGCCACCAAATCTCCTTTCAAAAGACCAATTGCGGTCATGTACTGAAGACAATGATCTCTGTCTGCAGGATTATTTAATACTCCCTCTTTGCTGATTATCCTAATAGCAGATTCATGAGTTGAGATTTGAATTTTATCAATATCATCAAACTTATCTTTGATCTGACCATGGAGGGTTACCGCCGCTTCAACCGCTGTTTGAGCATGGAATTCAGCAGGAAACGAAATCTTAAAAAGAACATTTTCCATTACATAAGAATCAAACTCTCTAGGGAGGCTAAAAGAGTTTCCTTTAAATTGAACATCATAAAAGCCCCAAGTTGGCGCCGTAAGAACACTTGGGTATCCTATTTGTCCTTTTTGCGTTAGAAGAACGAGCTGCAGAGCTCTACTTGTGGCATCACCTGCGGCCCATGATTTTCTTGGGCCAGCATTAGGAGCATGCCTGTATGTTCTTAAGCTTTGTCCATCAACCCAAGCTTGTGATAGTGCATCTATGGTTTGATTTTTATCTAATCCAAAAATTGAAGAAATTACAGCGGTAGATGCAACCTTTACCAGAACTACATGATCAAGCCCTACTCTATTAAAGCTATTTTCCAATGCCAAAACGCCTTGAATTTCGTGAGCCTTTATCATATTTGTAAGTACGTCTTTCATTGTCAAAGGATCTCTCCCCTCTGATATGTTTATTTGAGATAAGTAATCAGCTGCAGCCAAGATTCCGCCAAGATTATCTGAAGGGTGACCCCACTCTGCCGCAAGCCAAGTATCATTGAAGTCTAACCACCTAATGATCGCTCCGATATCCCACGCCCCTTTGACAGGATCCAAAACATGTCTAGTTCCTGGAACTCTTACTCCTCCAGGAACCTCTGTCCCTTCAACGTAAGGTCCCAGTAGGTTTTTACAATCTGGGAATGTAAGTGCAAGTAATCCGCAACCTAGTGTATCCATTAAGCAATTACGAGCAGTATCATATGCTTCTTTGCTATCAATATTTTTATCTAAAACATAATCCGCAATTTTTACCAGTACGTCATCAGGATTAGGACGTACGTTTGTTTCAACATTACCAGACATAATTTATTTCCTTATATTAGCGATCAGGCATGTCAACCCAAACAGAGTTATCAGGTCCGATATACTCTTCACTTGGTCGAATAATTCTATTATCAGCTCTTTGTTCCATAATATTTGCTGCCCATCCAGAAGTTCTTCCTATAACAAATAATGGTGTAAATATAGCTGTAGGTATACCTAAATAATTGTAAGTAGAAGCCATAAAAAAATCTGTATTTGCAAACATACCTTTTTCTTCATCCATGACTCTCTCTATTTCATCAGATACTTCGAAAAGAGTTTCGTTGCCATCTAATTTAGACAATTTTTCAGCCCAATCCTTTATAATGGCATTTCTTGGATCTTCTGTGCTGTAAACGGCATGGCCAAATCCCATTATCTTTTCTTTCTTTGCCAAAAGCTCGAGCACACCTGCTTTAGCATCTTCTCTATTAGAATATTTTTCAATCATCTCCATGGCAGCCTCGTTAGCACCTCCATGTAGTGGGCCTCTAAGGGTTCCTATAGCACCTGTAATACAGGAATGCATGTCAGACAAAGTCGAGGCACATGTTCTTGCTGTGAATGTAGAAGCATTGAAGCCATGTTCAGCATAGAGAATTAGGGAAACATCCAGAGCCCTAGCATGTTCTTCTGAAGGCTCTTTGCCTGTAAGTAATGATAAAAATTGACCTCCAATAGTTGGATGATCTGTCTCCGTATCTACTCTAACTCCTTGATGAGAATACCTGTACCAATAAGTTACTATAGACGCGAATGAGGCCATAATCCTGTCAGCTGTATCATTCTGATTAGAAAAGTTACCTTCAGGCTCTAAGTTTCCTAGCATGGAGCATCCAGTTCTCATCACGTCCATTGGATGAGCATGAGCAGGTATCCTTTCTAAAACCTCTTTGAGTGGTTCAGGCAAAGCCCTGCAAGACTTAAGTTTTGCGGAATATTGATCATATTCAGATTGATTAGGCAATTTTCCATACAACAACATGTACGCGACCTCTTCAAAAGAAGCCTTTTCAGCCAACTCCTCGATGGCATAACCTCTATAGGTAAGTCCTTTACCTTCTTTGCCAACGGTTGATAGTGCAGTTTTACCTGCCACTTGACCTCTTAATCCTGCTCCATCTAATTTCTTCTCACCCATTACACTTCCTAATCTAGTTTTTGAATAACTCGTCCAATTTATTTTCGAACGAATGATAATCTAGTACGTCATAAAGTTCATCTCTAGTTTGCATATTTTTTAAAAGACTCTCTTGATTATCAGCTTTCTTAATCTCTCTGAATACTTGTTCAGCAGCTTTACTCATAGCTCTGAACGCGGTGAGGGGATAAAGAACCATATCTACTCCTGCCGAGCCAAGCTCTTCACAGCCAAAAAGTGGAGTCTTACCAAACTCAGTTATGTTTGCAAGAATGGGAATATTTAATTGTTTTTTTAGTTCTTTGTACTGACCCAACTCGATAAAAGCCTCAGGAAAAAGAGCATCTGCTCCTGCTTCTTGGTAAGCAATAGCTCTCTCAATAGCAGAATCAATGCCTTCATTAGCAAGCGCATCTGTCCTTGCCATAATAATAAAGTCTTCATCAGTCTTAGCATCTACTGCAGCTTTAATTCTGTCAATCATCTCTCCAGAAGAGACAATCTCCTTATTCGGCCTATGACCACATCTCTTTTGCGAAACTTGATCTTCAATATGAAGTCCAGCTGCACCATAATTGATGAAAGATTTTACAGTCCTTGCAATATTGAAAGCTCCTCCCCAGCCGGTATCAGCATCAACCAGTAAAGGAACTGAAGTTACGTTCGTTATCCTCTCAACGTCAATTAGAACATCTTGAAGTGAGGAAATACCCAAGTCAGGTACACCCAAGCTAGAAGCAGCTACTCCTCCACCGGACAAATAAATTGCATTATGGCCTTCCTTTTCTGCCAGCAGAGCTGAGTAAGCATTTATCGTACCAACAATCTTGAGAGGTTCATTAGCGGAAATAGCTTCTTTTAGTTTTTTTCCTTGAGATTGACTCATATTAAGTCCTCCCGATAAAAGATGAATTTTCCATAAGCAGATTTTTCAAATCTGCATGACTTTCAACTCCATCAATATCTTTAAACTCTTCTCTAATGTGTTTTGGAGCTTGAAAAAATACACCTAGATCAGCTTCTTGAAGCATCTGAATATCATTGTAAGAATCACCAGATGCAAAAACTTTAAACTTCATATCTTTTAAAGATTGTACAACCTTTTTCTTATTTTCTAACTGCCTCAATTTGTAACCTACTAAATTATTATCTTTTATTTCCAAATAATGACAGTTAATGGCAGGAGTGCCAAGTTTTCTTAATAATGGCCAGGCTAGCTCATAAAAAGAGTCAGATACAATTGTGAGTTGGAAATTATCTCTAACCCAGTCAATAAATTCTCTTGCCCCCTCAAATGGTTCCATTTTATTAACTAAAGATTGTATTTCGGAAAAGGATAGACCTATTGAACGAACAAGACTAATTCTCATATCCATGAGCTCTGAGTAATCTTTTAAATCTTGAGTTGTAAGTTTGAACTGCTCTTCTCCGGTATATTCGGCAACCTCTGCCCATATTTCAGGAATTAATACACCTTCTAGATCAAGACAAACATGTTCCATAGATAGCTCTTATCTGTAATTAACGAGCTTAAGATTATACATTTTTTGATTTTAATTTATCGAAATAAAATTTATGACCTGACCAGTTGGGACTTCTAGAGATGAGGTTATGCAATTTTCTAGTTGATCATCAAAGAATATGTCCGCGTTGAAATCTTTAAGAAAATTTTTTTTATCTAACCCGCCCAAGAATAACGATTCATCTATTCTAATTTTCCATTTTCTCAAAGTTTTAATGACTCTCTCATGGGATGGGGCTGACCTTGCCGTAACAAGAGCTATTCTTATTGGACATTCTTTTTTTGGAAAGCTTTGTTGCAGTTCATAAAGCTGATTTAGGAAAGATTTAAATGGACCTCCATTCAAAGGTCGGTCAGCATAATCTTTCTCATTTTTATTGAAAGCATCTAATCCATATTGATCATAAATTTGTTGAGACTCTTCTGAAAAAATAACCGAATCTCCATCAAATGCTACTCTTAGTATGCCGTTATCTGTAAAAGATTTCTTTGATGGCATTATTCTAGCAGAGGCTGTGCCGTTTAGGATTGACGCAATACAGTCTTGGTACTCAGTTGAAAGAAACAGGTCAGCTCCAAAAGATTTAGCGTATTTGTGGGGACTATTTCCACCACAAAAGGCGGCCTTCTTAATGTCTAGTCCATGGGCTTGGATAGAATTAAAAACCCTCAGACCAGTGTCAGCTGTGTTTCTACTAAGTAAAATAACTTCAACAAATTTTTTCTTTGAGGTGATGTTCAAATTCAGAAGTTTTTTAACCAAAGAAAATGCTTCTCCGGGACATAAAGGATTATTTTCTTCTAAGATTTGATGCTCTTTATATGCTTCAAGACCTTTTTTTTCAAAAATCTTGTGGCTGGCACTTAAATCAAACAGTGCCCTCGAAGTAATTGCAATTTTTAACATTGTTGCATATTACTACATACTGTATATAATTACAGTATCTATTATGAAGAATTTAACTAAAAGACAAGAGGAAATCTTAAACCTGATCAAGTCACATATATTAGAATTAGGCTTTCCTCCAACAAGAGCAGATATATCTAACAAACTTGGATTTAAATCCCCTAATGCTGCGGAACAACATTTAAGGGCAATTGAAAAAAAAGGTTTCATTAAAATTCTATCTGGAGCTTCAAGAGGAATTGTTCTTAATGATTTAAGTGATCACGAAATACCGGTAATAGGTTTAGTAGCAGCTGGAGGGCCCATCTTGGCTCAAGAGAACATAGAAAAAACAGTTCCTAGATCTAATAACCTTCTTAATGAAAAAATTGACTTTTATCTTAGAGTTAAGGGTGACAGTATGGTGGATGTGGGTATTTTTGAAGAGGATTTAATTGGCATTAATAAGTCTATAGATCCAAAAGTAGGTTCTATTGTTGTTGCAAGAATAAATAATGATGTGACAGTCAAGACATTAATTGAGATTTCAAGAAATAAAGTCGTCCTAAGGCCTGAAAATGTAAATTACGACGATATAGTAGTTGATCCACAAGTTGATGAATTGGCTTTTGAAGGATCTTGTGTTTCACTTATTAGAGAGTCTATTTAAACAACCTTTGATTCTTCCAAGGATACAAATCTCTCTCCTTTTTTTAGTTTTAAAACTTCGTTTATTATGAAGTTTTGTCCTTCAGGTTCTAATTTATACCAATCATTAGGTATCTCGGTCTCTGTTTCGCCTACTTTCAAATTTTTTATAAATTTAAATGCTTTTCCAGGCTTCCTAATCTTTATTCCGACAGGTAAAACTGTATTATCGTCTTTATAAAGGAAGCCCAAAATTCTTAAAGAATTTAGTACGTATCTTCTACCTGACTCTGACTGATAGTCAATATTATCGGGCTCATAGTATGATACTTTAGGGCTTGGTTGTTTATCTTCCGGTTTAAGTTTTGTAGCTTTATTAAATCCATCGAATTCAGTATATTCACCAAATCTACCATTCTTAAGCGTAATTGGTAAGTTTGTATTAATTTCAATAAATAAAATATTTTCGGAATTACTTCTATCTATTAACTCTATAGCTCTGTTTAATCCAATATCCAAAATAAACTCGTCTTCATCAGGTGTTCCAAAAAGTTTTTTTTCTTCATTATTCATCGTCCAAACACAAGGACCATTTACACTTAGATCGGCATAAATCGGCATACCCAAGTCAGGATGATTACCTAAATTTTTAGGAAGCTCCTGATAAGTCTCAAATGTAGTACTGAACTCAAAAGGCTTTTTTGTCCATTTGCATTCGGAACATCCTACAAAATATCCCCAAGCACCCGATTTTAAACTTATTTCATTTGAACATTTTGGACATTCATTTCTAATTTTACCTGACTCGTCTTTAGGGAATATCACTGAACCCAATTCTTCATTTAAAAGATCCAGAACCTGCCTAGTTTTGAATTCATCCTGATTGCTTATTTCAATATCATTTATCTTTCTATTCAGATAATTTTGAAGCTCATCCCAAAATGAATCTAACACCTCTTTATAATCTTTATTTCCGGTAGCAATTTCATCTAAGTCATGCTCCATTCGGGCAGTAAATTTAGTCTCAATGAAAAAATCTTCAAATACTCTTTTCAAATAGGAAGTTAAAACCCTTCCAAGATCAGACGGGATTATTGATTTAGCTCCGTAGGCATATTTTTTTGTTCGCAGTCCTTTCACTATGGTAGCGTATGTTGATGGTCGCCCTATACCTTCCTCTTCCATTTTCTTTATCAACGATGCTTCGGAATATCTATTTGGAGGTGTAGTAAATTTTTGTTCATAATTATTTGCTACCAAAATTAACTCTTTTCCTTCATCTAAACCTTCTGGAAAAACTGTTACTATTTCATCTTCTGATCCTGTCAAGATTTCGAAACCTTTGAAGATATTTCTTCTTGAAGAAGCTCTAAACTCATATTTTTTATCCGTTGATTGGATTGAGAGTGTCTTTCTTTCATACCTAGAATTTTCCATCTGACTAGCAACTGTTCTGTTCCAGATTAGCCTATAAAGCTTGTCTTCGTCTCCACTTAAATTTAGCTCATCTGGTGTTTTAGTAATATCTGTGGGTCTTATCGCTTCATGAGCCTCTTGAGAGTTTTGTACTTTGGATTTATACACTCTGGTCTCTTTAGAAAGAAAAGAAGATTCAAAATTTGAGGATATGAAGTTTCTTATTTCTTGCAGTGGAGGAGGTCCTGGGTTCTCTTCTGAAAAAGGGTCACCAGTATTTGGCGAAGTACTTATTGAAATGCCATCTGTTCTCAAATAGGTGATGAAACCTCCTTCATAAAGTTTCTGAGCTGACTGCATAGTCCTGTCTGCGGTAAAGCCAAGGCCACTTGCTGCAGACATTTGCAATGTAGATGTTCTAAATGGAGGTTTTGGACTGCTAGATTGAGGTTTTGACTCTATATCTCTTAAAATAAAACTTGAAGAGCTCAATTCATCAACTATTTCTTTTACTCCTATCTCGTCACTAATCGGATTTTTAGATAAATTTCTATCCGATATATGTGAAAGCTTAGCTTCGAACGACGTGCCAAGATAATCGAAAGTAGATTCAAAGGGCCAATACTCCTTGGGTTGATGAAGGTCTCTTTGATCTTCTTTTTCACAAAGTATCCTTAAAGTTGGAGATTGAACTCTACCTGCTGATTTAGCTCTGGATACATGCCTCCACAAGAGAGGTGAAACTTTAAATCCAATTAAATGATCTAAAATCCTCCTTGTTAGATATGCATCAACTAAATCCTGATCAATCTCTCTTGGAGAATTAATTGCTTTTTTTACAGCAGAAGAAGTTATCTCGTTGAAAGTTATCCTTTTAACTTCAATACTATCAATTAGTTTTTTTTCTTTGAAATCTGTTAGAAGGTGCCACGCTATAGCTTCTCCTTCTCTATCAGGGTCAGTTGCAAGATACAGAACGTTTGAATCTTTACAAGATTTTCTTAACTCTCTCATGACCTTCTTTCCCTTACTGGAAAACTCCCACTTGAGATTAGTCCAATCTTTCGGATCTACGGCATTTTCTTTGTCAGATAAATCTCGAACGTGACCGACACAAGCTTCCACTTGCCAATCGTTTTCTGGAAAATTTGAGTCAAGGTATCCTTTTATCTTTTTAGCTTTTGCACCGGATTCTACTATTACGAGTGATTTCATATGTATAGAAAAGTATTTCTTTTACAGTATAAAGTTTATAAATGGGCGGTCTGTCAAGTAAAAATTAAAAAGTGCCTCTCTCCAAGATATCCTTAATTAGTTTAGGACCCTTGAAAATAAAACCTGTGTATATTTGAACTAAACTTGCTCCAGATTCTATTTTTTTGTTGAAATCAGAGGCAGACATTACACCCCCGGAAGCAATCAAAGGAATCTTTTCGCCAATAATATCTCTTACTAAGCAAAGTACTTCGGTTGATCGATCCATTAGAGGCGTGCCACTAATGCCTCCTTCACCGTTGTCGTTATTGTGATTCGTAGTTGTATTTGTGCAGATGATGCCGTCTATGTCATTGGCTAATATGGACTCACAAATCTCCTTCAATGTATTTGAACTTTCGTCAGGACTAATCTTCAAGAAAAGAGGTTTATAACCATGTTCCGAAGAAAGTCTCATTTGCACTTCCTTTAATCTGCCTAGTAATGAATCCAGATAGCTTCTGCTACTTAGCTCTCTTAAATCTTTAGTATTAGGTGACGATATGTTGATTGCGAGGTAATCTGAAAACTCATAGACCTTTTCGATACATTCAGAGTAATCCTTGTAAGCAAGATAATTAGGAGTATCGAAATTTTTTCCAACACTAACCCCTACAATAACCTTCGATTTTCTTTTTCTCAGTTTGATTACTAATTTTTCAACACCTTTATTGTTAAAGCCCAATCTATTGAGGATAGAGTTATCATCGGTATTCCTGAAAAGTCTTGGCTTCAAATTGCCACTCTGTGGCCTCGGAGTTACGGTTCCAACTTCAATAAAACCTATTCCCAAAAAACCTAGACAGTCAATATATTCGCCATTCTTATCTAAACCCGCAGCTATCCCAATTCTATTTTTTATAGATGGAATAACTCTTCTAATTTGCTCCATATCTTTTGCTTCAACTCTAGAGCCATTATTTTTATCAACTAAAAACTTCAAAAGACCTAATCTATAAAGAAGGTTTAATCCATTTAGAGCTATGTGGTGTGAAATTTCTGCTGGGAAGAAATGTAAAAGTTTTGTTGCGAATGAAATTAGCTTCATTGTTTAGATAGTGAGGTACATTCTACATCAAGGTATAACTAATTTGCGATCAAAAAAGCTTAGTAAAAATTTAAATAAAATAAAGTTGACATTATGGCGTCATTTGCACTTTAATACGCATAGTAGTTCCCAATAACAAACAATTTGGACAAAAATTAATTTAAAAAAACAGGTTTTATGATGAAAAAACTTACTAACAATTTACTCGCAGGTCTTTCTGGTTTTGCATTGATTCTTTTCCCTCAGCTAGGCTTAGCTGACGAAGATTCAGATTCCGGTGGGGCTGCGGCTGGAGCTTCTGCTTCAGACTCTGCTGTAGGCGGAGTTAGCGCAGGTACAATCGCGGCAGTCGTAGCAATAGCAGCTGCGGCAGCAGCAATTTCAGATAGTGGATCTGGTGGTGGAGCTATTGCTCCTGCTCCTGCTCCTGCTCCTGCTCCTGCTCCTGCTCCTGCACCAGCACCAGCACCAGCACCAACTCCAGCTCCTACTATTGAAGAGTATGAGATTGAAGTTGAAGTAGAAAACGATAATCCTGCTGTTACTGCAACTGCTACAGCAACGTCGACTTCTACAGCTACTAGAACAACTGGTACAGCAACAAGAACAACTGGTGCAACCACTACAAGAGCTTCTGAGGCCGGCGGATACGGTCCTTTTGAAACAGTTGGTGGAGTGGCTTACTACTACGTAATGGAAGAATATGAGGTAGTGGAAGAATATGAAGTAGAAAATGAGTTTGAAACTACATCTACAGTTTCACCTGCATCCACTTCAACTTCAACTGCTACAGCAACAGCAACAAGAATTGCTGAGTAATTAATTTTGTCCAAAAAAAACCCCGCTATATGCGGGGTTTTTTTTATCCTATAAAAAGGTATTTTTTAACGCTGATGTGTATCCAGGAAACATACCAAGCTTCTAAGGATAGCTAATAATATTCTTTACCTGTAAATTAAAAGTTCTGAAGCAAAATATTGAAGAAGTTTTTGCAAGTCGATACATTAGAGAATCAAAACCAAAAAGGCTAATTTAGTCATATCTTTAACAGAAAGCATTTTTCTCTTGTGATAGATAGTTATGCATCCAATGGAGAAAAATAAATAAGCCAATCTTCTAATATTTAATTAGAGATAATAACTTATAGATTACTCAGAAGGTCTTTTCGTAACTTCAAAATGAATTGGTGGTAACTTCGGGGATATGTATTGAGTTGACATCCATACAAAGTAATCCTTATCTAGCCAATATTTGTTTGTTTCGTTCCAGCCAATCAAATCTGACTTTATTTCCTCTTCTAGAAGTTTGAGTCTTTTATTTCCAAAAACTAACTTTTCTTCCCTCTCTTCTTTCATAACAAAATTAGATTCTACTTTTAAGTTATTGAGGGTAGGATTTATGAATGACAGGTAGGAGGTAAAAACAAAATCTTCCAAGTTATCTTGATTCCAGTTTACATTGGGCTCAAATCTTTCATTGAGATTATTCGGTAAGCCTTGAGTTTTAATTATTTTTCCGTTTTTAATGACTAGATATACTCCATCAGCACTTACCCATGTATATTTATCCTTGTTGACACTCTCCAAAATCATAAGAGCTTTAGGGCCTTTTCCAATACGGACAACCATTGAAGCATAAGGTATATTTGAAATTAAGTTTGGATCAATTTCGTTGTCACTACCAAATATTGTTACCTTGATAGCGTTGTAAGCTTCTGTATATCCTGGAGCAATTCTACTTGTATCTATTGTTGAACAAGACGCGAGGATGGATAGTGAAATTAAAGATAAATAATGTTTCATATCAGTCGAGTAAATAATCCCAGTCTCTTAAAATAGCATCTTTATTTTGATCTCCAACAATGCCAATCAATGAATTGTGTTGGATTAATGTAGCAGCTCCATCTTTGGTTAGTGGGTGTAAACCAAAAGATATTGCACCTGTTCTAAAATCGGAATAAAACAAATTAGTAGGCACTGAAATATAAAACCCTTTGTCAAAACTCCCCTCACCGAATTCTTCTGCAGACAGTGTAGTTTTGGATGCAAAAACACCGAGAGTAAAGCCTGATTTAAATCTTCTAGATAAATCTAGAGTGACGCCTTTGTCTCCAGCTAAATATTTTCCAAGAAGTATGTTTGAACGAACTCTATAAGGCCAGTCATAATATAAAGCTAGATGACCAGTAACTGTTGAATAATCCCTAAAAGAGAACATCTGGTTATAAGCTCTTTGTTTGACCTTATGCATCGAGAACCCTATCCCATACTTTTTATCAAATGGACGATACAAAGCTTCTCCACCAAATCCCCCAAACATTGGCTCTAAAATACCGAAATCCAACCTAGTAAAGACATCTTTGAATGGCTGATCAAAGTACTGAATTTGCATGTTTTCAATACTATTTTTCCCTTCAGTTAAGTACTCTTGAACATCACTCCTTACCTTCGGTATTGTACTTTGGCTTGGGTTATTTAACTCGTCAAAAGTATCATATATATTGAAAGCAAATGAAGTATAGACCAATAAATTTCTCCTAAGTTTAAGGGTTGTATCTATTTTCCATAACAGTTCTCCTAAATAGAATCCTTCTGGACCTCCTATTTGGTGGTTTAAGGCGGGAGACATATTCCAACTAAATTCTGGAAAATTCACTTTGGGTTGAAAGGTAGCTCTTGTGTAAAGAGCATCTGAATTGGGCGATTCTATTTCACTCAAACTAAGAAGTTCTGCTGAGCTAAGATTGTTGTTGTCTGCTTTTTCAAAATACTCCCTTCCCATTGAGAATTTCGCTACCTCAAAATCTCCATTCATGGCATAAACGTTTATCTTCTTTACGTCATCAGGAGCTAAAGCTGCTGCCAACCTTGCAGTTCTCCCAACTGGTCTAGTCAAAGACGGGAATCTTGAAGAAGCAATAGCTACATCAACTTCATCGTCCTTAAGTGTGGCTGCCTGAACCAAGATGCTCTCCTCTCTTAAATTTAAATTTAAGGAAGTGTAAAAGATTTGATTATCTTGCTTTATATTTTGCTTTTGGGCTTTGTTTAGTCTAGCGACAGGTTTCGGTTTAGGTTTTGGTATAGTATCTTTTAAGAAATTACCTTTAAGCCTAAAAGACAATCTGAATTGTGAACCTCTTTCAAAAGCCGCAGATAAATCTAGACTGTTTGACAGAGAATAATCTAAGCCTACATTTATTCTGCTATGAACTTTCTCAACCTTCCTTCTGAAATCTGGATTAGAGGTGTCATACTCCATTTTGAGTCTTAGGCCACGTTTTGGTAGATCATACTCAAGTCCTCCAAAAAGAGCTGTATCTCCCGAAAACCAATTCTTTACTGTAAAAGTACCTCCAAGCTCGGAGGTTTCATTTCGTTGCTTAAATCCATCGTGAATAGATTCTAAAGGACTCGTAATATTATTATCTGTTCCAAGAACACCCCATCCAAGTCCAAGAGAGAGATCAAGATGTCCAAATCTTTTGGTAGCTACAAAATATTCAGAGGAAAAATCTCCACTACCTGCAATATCTCTTAAACCTATGGCTAGTGCAGGACCAAAAGAGCTTTCTTCTCTTATCAGCGCTTTTACATCAAACCCTTTATCTTTAAGTGATTGATTTCCACTATATGACGCTGGACCATATTTAACATTTTTAATTTCCGTATATCTATAAGTAGCTTCCATCCAATTGAAGGGTGAAGCAGTCAAAGATGTAAATTCATTCGGGAAAGATGAAGAAAAATTGAATCTCAGAGATGCCTCTTGCATCATTCTTGCATTTGGCGTCTCTAAAATACCTGTATTCCCATAATTCGAGGCACTTGGTTGAACTTTATAGGGATAGTACTCTTCTATGGAAGGATACAAAGAACTAGAGATAAGTAGACTAAGTAATAATAGTCTTATCTTGCTTGCAGACATCACTGACTAGTCACTAATAGCTGCAATAGCAGCAGCAGACGTAGCAAGGTCTGCCAATATAGGCGTAATAATTCTAGTCAAGCTTATTGCATCAAAAGGCCTTGAGTCTCGAGAGATTACTATTGTGCTTCCAGGCAATATATATGCCTTGGAGCCAAAAAGAGATCTCTGAACTAGTTGTGATTTTCCATTAGGTAGTATCACAAAAATTTTATCTTTATCAGCTGCGTCATTTAAACCACCAGAAAGCTGGATATATTCATCAACAGCTAAGCCGGGGTTGAATCCTACTGTTGTTGCATTCAATACTTCACCGACAATAGAAACGAAGTTTGGCCTTTTAGGGATGAAAAGTGAGTCATTATTTTTGACCGTAAAATTAGCTATAGGATCAGTTCTCAATTTTAAGGTATCCAGATCAACAACCATCCTTCCAGGTGGCTCTTCAAGTCTTAGTTTAGTGATTAAGCTTGATAACGGAACTAGTGTTGATTCACTTATATTGCTTGTAGTATTATTTGTTATTACATCAACGATGGTATTCTCCAGTTGGTCAGCAGAACGTCTAAAAGCCTCTTTCTGCGATTTTGCAACATCGTCCCTTAAAAAGACAGCTCCTTGAAAATAGGCTTCCTCAGTATATCCTCCTGCACGATTGATTATGTCTAGTATAGTCTCACCAACTTGAATGGAGTATTCTCCTGGATTTACAACTTCACCAGACAAAGTTATAGACTGGGGTTTTATTCCTGAAGTAGAGGAAACATTAATTACATCTCCGTCTTTTATAAGTTTTCCTGCATCTTTTTTGATATCTAGGAAAGACAATAAACGTTTTGAGGCTGTTCTATCTACAGAGCTAAGTTCAATACGGGCATCACTCATAACCTCTGCATTAAAGCCTCCTGCTAACTCGACAACATCTTTAAGTGTTTCTCCTTTCTTGAATTCATATCTATGCGGTCTTTTAAAAGCGCCTCCTAAAATAACGCTATTCTCAATAAAAGGAATAAATATGATGTCTCCATCTTGGAGTGTTATATCAGATTTCAAGGAGCCTCTTAAAAGAAAGTCATAGAAGTCATAATTAGCTATCACTCTATCATTTCTTCTAATTTGTATATTTCTTAAAGATCCTTGTTTATTAACTCCACCACTTATGAATAAGGCGTTTGTGACGGAGCTTAGTCCACTCATTACGTATTTGCCAGGTTTATAAGCTTCCCCTAGCACATAGACACCAACAGATCTGACTTCACGAATAGATATGTTAATTTCTGTGCCTATAAGCTCTGCCTTAACTTTCTCTTTTAGAAATGTCGTTGCCTCTCCATAAGTCATTCCAGTAAGATTCACGGGGCCTAACATGGGCAACACAACCTTACCTTCTCTGTTAACATCAACTTCATACTTCTTTTCATTTCCACCATAGAAACTCACTAGAAGCTTGTCACCTGGACCAATGCTATAAGATGAATTTACAGGAGTATCATCAGCTGGAGCAAAAGTAGATGGTGAGAATTGAAAAAAATTGAAGCCATATATGCAATCCGAGCAATAATCATCTTCATTCTCAAGTAATTTCAGTTCAGGTTTTTTTACCAGAGAGGTTACCTCTTCAAAAGCCTCTTCTATTTCACCAGTAAGAGTCGTGGCCGAAGACATTTTTTCCATTATGTTTGATCGCTGATCAGGTGGAAGTTTTTCAAGCATAGCAAGTTGCTCTGGAGAAACCTCCTCAGCAATATTTAGGGTTGAAAGGCAAGTTACTATAAGCAAGAAAGCTATTTTAACGTATGAAATTTTCATTAGTTCATTCTACTATTTTATAGAAATAAATCTAAGATTTTTTAGAGGGTACACCGAGACTCCATCCAAGTTTATCCCTACAAGAAGATAGGAAACTATGGTCCTTGGGATGAATCAAAGTTAATTCGTTTTGAGCTTTACGGATGTAAACATCTTCTTTTGATGTTACTTTTAAGTTCAGATGGCTATCCATGCTTAAAAAGGCTTTTGATTTCTTTTGTACGCTCAGTCTTATTTCTTTATCTTGATCAATCATGAAAGTTCTTGCATTTAAACTATGCGGGAACATTGGAAGTAACGTGAAAGCTTTCACATCGGGAGACACAATCGGGCCATTGCCTGACAGAGAGTAAGCTGTAGAGCCGGTTGGAGTGCTTACAATCAGGCCGTCGGCTTTTTGTCTGTATACAAACTCCTCATTAATGAACAAATCATATTCTATGAGTTGTGCAATTGAGCCTGAATGTAAAACGATCTCATTCAATGCTTTATAATTTTCATTATTTCTACCAATTGTTGCCTCTAAAAAAATTCTTTTATCTTCAAGAAATTCACCATTAATTATTTTATTGAGGTCGGAAGTTATATTTGAAGGAGCGATATCAGTTAAAAATCCAAGTTTTCCAAGATTTATTCCTAGGATAGGAATACCATACATTCCAAAATTTCTAGAACTACTTAGCAAAGTTCCGTCTCCACCTATAGCTATAATCAAATCACTTTTATTTAATATGATTCTATCTTTATCAATCTTGTTATGAATTTTTCCTGAAATTGCTGAAGATTCAGGAAACATGCAATTAATCCCTAGACTTTCAAGCACTTCAATTACCTGATTAGCTATGGATATTACTTTTGTATCTTTTAAAGACGAATATATCGCTACATTCTTGAAGTTATGCATTATCAATTACCATTTTTTGACCCAGTATATAAAGATTGTATCAATTACGGCTATCAATACCTTAAAAACATACTTTGTTAAAGCTAGCATAAGTGCAGTTGACCAATCCATTCCTGTTGCAATTACCCAAGTAGCTTGATAAATCATAGTATCAAGTAGTTGCGAAGTAATTGTTGAGAGATTATTACGTAGCCATAATTTTCTGCCCCCTGTCTTCTGTTTCAACCAATTAAAAAACCAAACATCGAAACTCTGACTAATCAAGTAGGCGGTCAGTGATCCTATCACAAATGCAGGTGAATAAAATGCAAGAGTGCTTATAGCGTTATGTACCTCTAAAGCAGACCCAGTTATTTCAGAGGGCTTGAATTGAATACTGAGAACTAGAGTAATCATTACAGCTATGTTTGCAAAAAAGCCAAGCATGACGGCTCTATTTGCTTCTGCTCGACCGTATTTTTCATTGAGGACATCAGTTGCAAAATAAATCCCCGAATAGAGAATAGCTCCCATGCTCACTTTGTAATTAGTACCAAAAACTACAAGCTCACTTACTTTACCACCCTGCAAATTACCGAGGACAATACCTAAGACAACTGCAACGTAAAGACCGTACTTTCCGAAGAATCTATAAAGGAGAAGTGCTAACCCAAGATCATATATGACCGTTATTAGCCATAGAGATTCTTGACTTAGAGAAAAAATATCCACTTTTTTAAATTTGCTTTATATTCTATCCTAAAGAAAAAATAAGATGACCTCAAAACTTGAAGAATTAATCAAAAAAAGTAAAAAAATAGTTTTTTTTACTGGTGCTGGAATCAGCACGAATTCTGGAATTCCTGATTTTAGAGGTCCAAAAGGAGTTTGGAAGACTTCGAAGCCTATCTATTTTCAAGACTTTGTAAGTTCCAAAGAAAAAAGAATAGAGTCATGGGAGAGAAAATTTGGAAATGAACTAAGCATTGATTCAGCTCAACCAAATGAAGGACATAAAAAAATAGCCGAGATCATGGAAAAAAAAGATTCTTTTCTCATTACTCAGAATGTAGATAACCTGCATCAAAACTCAGGAGTTAATGAAAAAAAGATAAGCGAACTTCATGGCAATGCTACTTATGCAAAATGCCTAAATTGTCAAAAAAGATATGAGCTCTCTGAGTTGAAAGACGAATTTATAAAGACTAGAGAGCCTCCTCAATGCAATGATTGTAATGGAATTATAAAAACAGCAACCATATCCTTTGGACAATCTATGCCGGAACAAGAAATGTCTACCTCACAAAAGGAAGCTATAGAATGTGATCTGTTCATTTGTATAGGAACTTCTTTAGCTGTGTTTCCTGCAGCAGATATACCAATTCTTGCAAAAGAAACAGGAGCAAAGCTTATAATAATTAATAATGAGCCAACCCAAATGGATCAATTAGCTGATTTGGTTATAAACAAAGATATTTCGGAAGTACTAGCTCAAATTACTTTGAAAAATTAATCATGTGTGAGTGCAACGAGACCCAATAATTTTCCTTCTTTCATCTCTTGAAGAGTTTCATTTGCTTCAGAAACATTTCGTGTTTCAACAGCTACAGGATCTATTTTACCTGCTACTACTAATTCCATTAATTCCTTCATATCACCTAAACTCCCTACATATGAACCCATCAATTTCTTTTCCGTGAGAGCTTGTAAAGGAAGAGGTAAACTTATTTGTCCTCCGAAAAGACCAACGATCACATAGCTGCCTCCTCTGGCAAGCAGGTTGTAACCAAAATTCACTGAAGCCTCTGCTCCAACAAAGTCTACGATTGATCGAGCCCCTCCTTCAGTCAATTCCATTAGCTTCTCTGCAGCACCTTCTTCGGAAGAATTTATTGTTGCAGATGCACCAAGCTGTCTTGCCATTCCAAGCTTTTCATCATCAATATCGACAACTATTGGATTTATACCATAAGCAGCTTGGGCTATTTTGAGTGCTAAAATCCCAAGTCCGCCAGCAGAAACAATTACTAAAGAATTATCTTTTTTGTATGGTCCTGCTTTCTTTAAAGCACTATAAGCCGTAAGACCTCTGCACGCATAACTTCCAGCAAGACTATCTGGAGTATCAGCTGCGTCAAATAAGTATTTTTGATCTGGAACTAGGACGTGATCTCCATATCCTCCTCCTACATGAATACCAAGATTAGAATTATTAGCACAATAATGAGTCATGTCATCATTGCATAAATCACAATCACCGCATCCCATCCACGGATAAGCTACATACTTTTCGCCGACATTAATTCCTTCGACTTCATCACCAACTGCAGATACTTCACCAAAAATTTCATGGCCCATGGTCAAAGGCTCTCCGCCGGGTAGAGGTGAAGGTAATTGCATGCCTCCTCCTAATTCAAAGTAGCCATCGTGGATATGAACATCAGAATGACAAACTCCACACGCGACTGTTTTAAGGACTACTTCCCTTCCTTTAGGTTCTGGCGTCTCTAGAGTTCTCTCTTCAAGAGGTTTGCCGTTTTCTACTACCTGATATGCTTTCATAATCCCCTCCAGTAATGGTTTAGTTATTGATAGATTATATCTATAATCGACACAATACAAATAAACATTAAAGGAATTAAATGACTGACTTACAAACATTTAGAGAAGAAACAAGGAATTGGTTGGAAGCTAACTGCCCTCCTGAAATGAGGAAACCAGGTGATGTGGCTTGGGGTGGTAGAAATGCACAATTCTCTCACCCCGACCAAAAAATTTGGCTAGAAAAAATGGGAGAGAAAGGATGGACTTGCCCTACTTGGCCAAGTGAGTATGGCGGAGGAGGTCTTTCAAAGGAAGAGAATAAAATTCTCCAAGAGGAGATGAGCGCAATCGGAGCGAGATCTCCACTAGGCAGTTTCGGTATATGGATGCTAGGACCAGCACTTTTGGAGTTCGCAACTGAAGAACAAAAGAAAGAACATTTGCCTCCAATTGTGAGAGGAGAGGTTTGGTGGTGTCAAGGATACAGTGAACCCGGTTCAGGTTCTGATTTAGCTTCCTTAAGCACCAAAGCAGTAGAGGAAGGTGATCAATATGTGATTAATGGCCAAAAAATATGGACTTCTTATGCAGATAAAGCAGACAAGATCTTCTGCTTAGTCAGAACTGGTCCGCAGGAACCCAAGCATGAAGGTATTAGTTTTCTACTCATTGATATGGATCAACCGGGTGTTACAACAAGACCCATAACCCTTATCAGTGGAAAATCTCCATTTTGTGAGACTTTCTTTGATGATGCCAAAGCACCTGTCAAAGACCTTGTTGGAGGTCTGAACAAAGGATGGACAGTCGCCAAAAGACTTCTAGAGCATGAAAGAACTATGATCTCAGGAATGGGCTTGTCAGGCGGTGGAGACGGTAGCAAAAAAACTAAATCTGGATTAGCTGATATTGGAAAAAAATATGTAGGCACAGATGCTAACCAAAAAATTGCAGATTATGCATTAAGAAGAAAGGTAGCGATGCATGATCTCAATTCAAGAGCTTTTGGGCTTACTATGCAAAGGATTGGTGAGGAAACAAAAGTAGGAGCTCCCAGTCCAGCAGCAGCAATGGGGAAATATTATGGAACTGAACATAATAAACTTCGTTACGAACTTATGCTGGAAGCAATGGGATCTCAAGGAATCGGCTGGGAAGGTGAAGGATTTTCAGTTGAGGAATTGCAAATAACGAGAGATTGGCTCAGAACAAAAGCAAACTCCATCGAAGGAGGAACTTCTGAAGTGCAGTTAAACGTTATTTCTAAAAGAGTCCTTGGACTTCCAGATAAATAAAAAATGGCCTTAATACTTAACGAAGAACAGCAATCTCTCAAAGATATTGCAAGAGAATTTTTACAGAAAAGCGCACCTGTTACTCATTTTAGAGAAATAAGGGATACAAACAATGAACTTGGATATGACAAATCACTATGGAAAGAAATGGTTAACTTGGGTTGGTCTGGCATATTGATACCCGAGGAATACGGAGGTTTTGATTTCGGAATGGTAGGAATGGGCAGTATTTTTGAAGAAATGGGGAAAACGCTAACGCCCTCCCCATTATTTTCTACTGGTGTCCTAGGGGCAAGCCTTATAACACTTGGTGGAAGCGATTCTCAAAAACAATCACTTCTCCCTAAAATAGTCGAAGGGAATATAACGACAGCTTTAGCATTGGAGGAAGGTAGCAGGCATTCACCGTTTTGTATTAATACTCAGGCTAAAAAAATTGGCGATAATTATGAGATTGATGGTGAAAAAACCTTTGTGTTAGACGGTAATTCAGCAAGCTTATTGATTGTTGCGGCAAGGACAGATGGAGATATCGAAGATGAATCTGGCATAACTTTATTCCTAGTTGATCCAAATTCGGAAGGGTTGCAAATCTCTAAAACTAGTATGGTTGATTCAAGAAACTCTGCTCAAGTAAAGTTCAATAATGTAGTTGTCTCCTCGGCTGAAATTTTAGGTGAACTGAATAATGGAAGCGGAATACTTGAGAGAGTTCTCGATAGAGCTCAAATTGCGATTTCCGCCGAAATGTTAGGTAACGCTAGTCAGGCCTTTGAAATAACACTTGAGTACCTAAAAGAAAGAAAACAGTTCGGGGCTGTCATAGGTACTTTCCAAGCTCTACAGCATAGAGCTGCAGAAATGTACTCAGAACTTGAATTGACAAAATCCTCTGTTATAGCAGCTTGTAATGCTGTTGATAATAATTCAAATGATCTCAAAAGAATGGCAAGTCTTGCTAAATTTAAAGCGGGTGAAACGAATCACCTTGTCACGAATGAAGCAATACAAATGCATGGTGGTGTTGGTGTTACAGATGAATATGATGTTGGTCTTTACTTAAAGAGAGCAAGAGTAACTGAACAAATGTTTGGTAACTCTGAATATCATATAGATAGATACGCAACTTTAAGCGACTATTAAACTGACTAATCTAGACCAACTACTCAAAGTAATGTCTCAACTAAGAGACAAAGAAAATGGCTGTGAATGGGACAAAGAACAAACCTTCAAATCTATTGCTCCGTTTACTATTGAAGAAGCCTACGAAGTTGCTGATTCTATAGAGAGAAATGATCATAATGATCTCAAGGAAGAGCTTGGAGATCTTTTGTTACAAGTTGTATTTCTTTCTCAAATTGCTAAAGAAGATGATTTATTTTCTTTTGATGATGTAGCATCGACAATTACACAAAAGCTTATACGAAGGCATCCTTATGTATTCTCTAAAAAACGTCATCATTCCTCTGAAGAGCAGACAGAACAATGGGAGCAAATAAAAGAAAGCGAGAGAGGGTCAAGGAATCAATCAGGTGTATTGGATGGAATTGCCAAAAGCTTACCCTCGCTCAAAAGATCACAACAGATTCAAAAAAGAGCTTCTAGAGTTGGATTTGACTGGCCAGATACAAAGGGAGTTTTAGAAAAAATTAAAGAAGAAACCAGCGAGTTAGAAGAAGCGATCCAATCACTCAGTCGGGATCAAATAGAGGAAGAAATAGGCGATTTATTAATGATTATTACAAACCTTTCTCAAAAACAAAAAATTGATGCAGAGAGCGCGCTCCGAAGAGCAAATAATAAGTTTATTAAGAGATTTAATTATATCGAGGAAGAATTAAAAAAAACTAATACCGATTTTTCTAGAGTTGATCTTCAACAACTTGATTCACTTTGGAAAGATTCAAAAAAACTAGGTTAAAATCTGTTTATGGAAGTTTTGAGAGGAATGCTGTCTTTTCTTGCAGTCGTGTTAAACACTTTGTTCTGGTGTTTTTTTCTTCTTTCAATTGCCGTTCTAAAATTACTATTTCCTGTAGAAGCTTGGAAAAGAATCTGTACTAAGATTATTATAAATATTGGAGAGTGCTGGATATATTGCAATGGTCTTTGGATTAAATTTCTGCATAAACCTGAATGGAGCGTTGAAGGTTTTGAGTCATTGGACAGATCAAAATGGTACTTATCGGTCGCTAATCATCAGTCTTGGGCAGACATATTCATTTTGCAAGAAATCACAAATAGAAAAATTCCTATGCTGAAATTCTTTATGAAAGATGTGTTGATTTGGGTTCCAGTCATTGGTCTCGCATGGTGGGCTTTAGACATGCCATTTCTTAAGAGATATACAAAAGAGGAACTAGAAAAAAATCCAAGCCTCAGAGGAAAGGATTTGAAGGCAATGGAAAAGTCATTTGAGAGATATAGCAGATATCCTGTTTCAATATTTAGTTTTGCAGAAGGAACGCGTTTTAATAAAGAAAAGAAGGTGAAACTAGGCTCTAAATTTAAGAATCTTCTTGATCCGAAATCAGGAGGGATAGGATTAACCCTGACCACAATGCCTTATATAAATCTTCTTTTGGACTTCACAATACACTATGAGGATTCGAGAAGATCTTTTTGGGATTTTCTTTGTGGAAGAATGTCTAAAGTTAATGTTAGAGTCAAAGAGGTTCAAATCCCTGAATATCTTCTAGGTAAAAACTATGAAGAAGATATTGAATTCAGAGAAGAATTAAAATCGTGGATTTTAAATTTGTGGTCAGATAAGGATCAGTACATAGAGGAATTAAGATGATAGATTTATATTACGCTCCTACCCCTAACGGTTGGAAAATCTCAATAATGCTAGAGGAGTGTGGGCTCGATTACAAAGTTATACCTGTAAATCTTGGTAAAGGAGATCAATTTAAACCAGACTTCTTAAAAATTAGCCCCAATAATCGAATGCCTGTAATCGTTGATCATGAAAACGAATTTGAAGGTAAGCCACTTAGTATATTTGAATCAGGTGCAATACTTATGTATCTAGGTGAAAAAACAGGTAAGTTTTATCCTCAAGAGTCTCCTTTAAAAGAAAAGGTATTAGAGTGGCTCTTTTGGCAGATAGGTGGTCTTGGTCCTATGGCTGGACAGGTTAGTCATTTCGTAAATTATGCACCTAATTTTCCCGGTGATCACTCATACTCTGAAAAAAGGTATAAAGATGAATACGATCGATTATTGGGTGTAATGGATAATGTTTTGGAAAGAAGAGATTTCCTAGCTGGAGATTATTCTATAGCAGATATGGCTTCCTTTCCCTGGATAACTGCATATAAAAGATACGAGGTAGACTTAGACTCTTTTAAAAATGTAAGAAGGTGGTTTGATGAAATTAAGTCGAGGCCTGCTGTACGTAGAGGTATAGAAGTAGGTAAAGAACATAGGAGCTTTGGTAAAAATATTACAAAGGAAGGTCTTAAAACTATGTTCAATCAGGACTCGAAAAGCATTGCTGAAATGGCAAAAGATAAAGAGTAAATTTATAATTTCTCTTCAATAAGCTGCAGTCTGTCATTGCCAAAATACATATCATTTTTATCTAAAAAGAAAGTTGGTGAGCCAAAACCCCCTCTATCCATTAATTCTTGTGTATTTTGTATTAACCTCTCTTTAATTTTGCTATCTCCTATGAAACTTTCGAACTCTTCTTTATTTGCCCCATTTGCCTCAGCTAAACTCAGCAAAAAGCCATTGTCGGAAATATTCTCTCCATCAGTCCAATAAGATTTAAAGACAGATTTTAAATAGTCTTCTACCCCTCCTTTATCTATGAAATAAAAAGCTCCTCTCATTGCATTGACGCTATTAATAGGAAATATTTTTGGCCAATTTATTTCAATAGATCTCAAAGATGCCCAATCTTGAAGATCTTTTTGGGAGTAGACCATTTTTTCCTTTATAGGATTTTTTCTATTTTCGTAGACGCTAGGATTAATTGAGTTAAAAACACCTCCAACTAGAATAGGTTTCCAGATAATTTTAAAGTCCTTTCTTTTAGATAAATCCAAAATGCCCTCAAAAGAAAGATAAGTCCATGGGCTACTGCAATCTAAATAATATTCAATTTCTTTCATAGTTTAATTAATATAAAAGTAATTCAAAGATATAACAAAATAATAATTTAATGAACCTGTTTTTTAGATAAAATATACACACCCAGCCTCCAAATAAATATGTTTAAGAAATTACTTGTAATTGGTTTTTCAGTTTTATCACTATCACTTTTTTCTGATGATAAAAACGATTTTGAGGTATACAAAATTGATGAAGATAAAGTACGGTTGGCCTCAGAAATTATCAAGAAACTTGAAACAAGTCATCTTGTAAAAAAAAATTACTTCGATATCAAAAATGAAGCTTTTGTAGAATTTCTAAATAGAATCGATCCAAATAAAGCTGTTTTTACTTCTGAGGAAGTGGGTGACTTTGTCCACAAAAATTATTTGTCTGAAACTGTAGCTGAAGATTTAACTCTTGCATTCAGTGTGTTCAATCACTACTCAAAGAAATATCTGCAAAGATATGACAAGCAAATTGATTTTTTAAATACCTTGGATGAAAGTAATTTAAATACTGAACGAAAGTTAGAAAGGGACTTATCTGAATTAAAAAGGTTAGACACTATCGAAGAACTTGAAAGTTTATGGGTCGATCTGAGTACTAACGACATTATTCAGTTGATGTTATCAGAAAATCCTTTAGATGATGCTATTCAAAAGACTATAAAAAGAATGGATAATCAGCTCAACTACTTCAAGCAGACGAGAGACGAAGACGTCTTCAATATTTTCATGAATTCAGTTGCTTCAATTTACGGACCACATACGTCTTATATGTCACCAAAAAATTCAGAGGATTTTGATATCAACATGAGTTTATCTTTGGAGGGAATAGGAGCTCTTCTTTCGTCAGATGGTCTTTATACTACCATCTCGTCGTTAGTTCCCGGAGGTCCTGCTGAAAAGGAGGAATCTCTTAGGCCAGAAGACAGAATTATTGGGGTTGGACAAGATGAGAAAGGAGAGATTGTTGATGTGGTAGGCTGGAGGATCGATGATGTGGTAGATCTCATAAGAGGTCCTAAAGGCACAAAAGTCAGACTTGAGATCATTCCCTCAACATCCCTCAATGATACGGAGACAAAAGAGGTAGAAATAACAAGAAATGTAGTTAAATTAGAAGATCAGGCAGCAGAAAAGAAAATACTCACGCTCCAAAGAAATGAAAGAGATTATAAGGTTGGAGTAATTGAACTCCCTGCATTTTATTTTGACTTCGATGCTTATCAGAAGAGAGATTATGGTTATAAAAGTGCTAGTAAAGATGTAAAAAAACTACTGAAAGAACTTAAAGCAGAGAAAGTAGATGGTTTGGTTATTGATTTGAGAAATAATGGAGGAGGATCTCTATACGAAGCCAATAGATTAGCTCAATTATTTATTGGTAGAGGGACCATTGTTCAAATTAAAAGTTCTAATGGGAATATTCAAGGATTAGGTGAGAGATGGGGCTACCAGTACTTTGATAAGCCTTTGGTAGTTCTTGTGAATAAGTTCAGTGCATCAGCTTCAGAAATTCTAGCAGGAGCAATACAAGACTATGATAGAGGTCTTGTTGTTGGTACAAGTACTTTTGGTAAAGGAACTGTGCAAAAAGTAGACTTACTATCTGCTGGACAAATTAAATTTACAGAATCTAAATTCTATAGAGTCTCTGGTAGTAGTACTCAAAATCTTGGTGTTGAGCCTGACATCTTTCTTCCTTCATCATTCGATCTTGATGAATTAGGCGAAAGTAATCTTGAAAGAGCATTAGCGCACGACTCAATACCTGAGACTACTTATAAAGATTTTGAAAGAGTAAGTATCCATGTTGAATCCCTAAAAAAACAAAGTAAAAATAGGGTCGATAATTCGCCTCTTTTTGGCAGCATTGAAACTAGAAAGAAATGGCAACGTGAAAACAAAATTAAATTACTGGATCTTAATTTACAATCTAGGTTAGACGAGAAGAATAGAATCGAGCAGTTTTATCTTTCAAACGAAAATTCATTAAGGGGCTCTCTAAACCTACCTACTTTTTCAACTTATAAAGAATTTGTGGAACGTGATGAGGATCCTGATATTCTCAATATAGATTCAGAAGTTTTAGGCGAGGCTGCAAACATCTTAATAGATTTGATTGAGATAAAAGAAAAACCTTTATTGGCCCAAATCAAAAGAGCGAGTTAAAGATGAAAATAATTTCTTTCAATATCAATAGTATTAGGGCTCGGCCACATCAAATTGAAGAAATCGTCAAGAAACATAAACCTGATGCGATTGGACTTCAAGAAACAAAAGTACATGATAATGATTTTCCCTATGATATACCTGAATCATTAGGTTATAGAGCTCACATCCATGGACAAAAAGGCCACTACGGAGTTGCGATATTAACTAAGGAGGAACCAGTAGAAGTTCAAAAGGGATTCAAAACTGATAGTGAGGACTCTCAGAAGAGATTTATTTCAGTCACACTGAAAAAAGGCAAAAAAAAAATACACATTCTTAATGGATACTTTCCTCAGGGTGAGGAAAGAGATCATCCAACAAAATTCCCTTACAAAGTTAAATTTTATAAAGATCTAATAATTCATCTAGAAGAGAATTTTGATCCAAAAGATAGACTTATAGTTATGGGAGACCTAAATATCTCTCCTCAAGATATAGATATTGGAATTGGGGAAGAGAATAAAAAAAGATGGTTACGCAGTGGAAAATGTAGCTTTCTTCCCGAGGAAAGAGAGATGTTGTCGAACTTAACTGATTGGGGCCTGTATGATTCCTACAGATCATTATATCCTGACAAGGATGATGAATTTAGTTGGTTTGATTACAGAAGTAAGGGATTCGAAGATAATCCCAAAAGAGGGTTAAGAATTGATCATATTTGGGTTACGAAGAAACTTAATTCTGAGATAAAAACTTCAGGTATCGATTATCAAATTAGAGGAATGGAAAAGCCTTCTGATCATGCCCCGATATGGACAGAATTTGATTTATAGTCTCTTTTCTTTAAAAAATCTTTTTAGTAGCTCAGATGACTCTTTTTTTAAAGGTCCATGAGTGAAATTTACTTTATGATTAACAAAATCTGAATCCAAGAGACTACCATTACTAACTACCGCTCCTGATTTTGGATCAAGAGTGGAAAAGATTAAATTTTCTATCCTCGCATGAATAAGTGCTCCACAACACATAATACATGGTTCAAGAGTCACATATAAGGAAGTCTCATCCAACCTATAGTTCTCGAGAACTCTTGCAGCTTTTCTTATAACATTCACTTCCGCATGACAACTTGGGTCATTAGAAGAAATCGGACTATTATGACCTTCAGCAATAATTTCATCTCCTAAAGTAATAACTGCACCAACAGGTACCTCTCCTTTACCGTATGCCTCTTTAGCTTGATCTAAAGCTCTTCGCATAAATATAAAATCTTTACTCATGAAATATCAATTGCATGCTCTTTAATTTTTTCAATGGCTATTATCTTTAAGGCTTTAGAATTTGTTGACTTTGCAATTACTCCAGGTGCTTGGTTTGCATCGTAAGCTTCGAGCCATCTATTTGCACACAAACACCATTTATCACCTGGCTTTAAACCCGGAAAGTTAAATTCAGCAACAGGAGTAGACAAGTCATTGCCTCTTAGTTTGCTAAATTCTAAGAAAGACTCAGTCATGATCGCACAAACCGTATGACTACCTGAATCTGCTTCTGAAGTATCACAGCATCCATTTCTGTAATAGCCTGTCAAAGGCTCACAACTGCATTCTTCAAGCGGTTCATTGAATACATTGAACTGATTTCTGTCACTCATCAAATTTTTTCTCCATCTTATACATAGGTACCTTATTTCCTATCATACTCACGTATTCAATTTCCTCCACCAACTGATATCCCTTTTTTTCATACAAAAGCCTTCCAGAAACTGTTGCCATCAACTCTGTGCTTTGAAAACCAATATTTTTTACATTCTTCTCAGCTAAGTCCAATATGTAACTTCCAACTCCTAGACGAGTCCAGTCAGGATGAGTATACATAGCCCTTATTTTGGCTGAATCTTCACCAGGTTTGAGTAAATCATCAGACCTATTAGGTGTGTGATTGCCACCAAATAAAGTTTGTCTATAGCTATAGCCCCCACTGCCAACAAGAACGTCATCTTTTCTCACTAGAAAATAACTTCTGTCTTCTATCAACTGAGTATCTAAACCCATCGATTCTCTCGCAGCTTCATATTGGTATTCATCGAGCATTTTTCCAAGAATAGTAGATATGGATATTTCCATTAAATCCATTAATTCGGGGATATCCCTTTTTGTTGCTAAGGAATGATTAAACACTAAAAGTTATTTAAATTATTTCTTAAATTGTACATTTTTTACCAATCTAGCTTTATATTTAGTCAATGTGCATCATTTTTTTGGTTTGCATATAAGACAAACCCCCCTTAAAATAGATTATATCGTGCTTTAGTCCTATTGCAGCGATGTTAAAAATGTCTTAAGTGGATGGTTTAACCCTTCATTTATGACTTAAGGACAGAGTTTTTTTAAATAAAATTTGGGGTAAACAATATGTTTAAAACAAGAATAAGTGGAATAGCTGTCGCTGTCTCTCTTTTGATGTTGCCTACTGTTCCCTCTTTGGTTTCAGCTGCGGATGAAATTGAGGAAGTGGTAGCTGTTGGAACAAGAAGAGAGGCTAGATCAGTTGGCGATTCTCCAGCTCCTGTTGATATTATTAGTGGGTCAGACTTCACTAATCAAGGTGCTGCGGATCTTCCTGACATGATCAGAACACTAGTTCCATCATTTAACGTTAATACACAGCCAATAAGTGATGCTGCTACCTTAATTAGGCCAGCTAACTTGAGAGGTCTTCCGCCCGACAATATGTTAGTTCTAGTAAATGGCAAAAGGAGACATAGAGGTGCTGTGATTTCTTTTCTAGGAAGTGGTATTTCTGACGGCGCGCAGGGTCCTGACATTTCTGCTATACCTTCAATTGCACTTAAGCAAGTTGAAGTTCTAAGAGATGGAGCAGCAGCTCAATATGGATCAGACGCAATTGCAGGCATCATGAATTTTGTCTACAGAGACAACTCTGAAGGTACTCAAATAGAAATCAGAAGCGGAGAATATTCCGATGGTGATGGTGATATGTACAGAATAGCAGCTAACATCGGTATGCCTTTTACTGACGACGGTTTTGCTAATGTGTCAATTGAACTTCAAGACACTGATCCTACAAGTAGAAGTGTTCAAAGAGGTGATGCGCAAGCATTGTACGATGGTGGAAATGCCGCAATCTGGAATTATCCAAATCCTGCCCAAGTATGGGGTTCTCCCGAGGTTAGTGATGACGTAAAACTTGTTGCTAACATTGGATTAGAATTAGATGATAGTAAAGAATTCTATCTATTTGGTAACTACGCTGAGAGAAAAGTACTAGGTGGTTTCTTCTTTAGAAATCCGACTAACAGAGGAGGTATTTTCTCAACTGATGGTGGTACAACTCGAATGGTTCTAGACGTAGCGCAAGCAACAACAGGTGCTGCTAGAACATGTCCCGTAGTACCAGTACCAGCTTCTGGAGCTGGTTCAGCTACAGATACTGCTTTGACAGCTATTAAAGCGAATCCAAATTGTTTTGTTTTCAATGAGATGTTTCCTGGTGGATTCACTCCTAGCTTTGGTGGTGATGTGAGTGATTGGAGTATAGCTTCAGGTGTAAAAGGAACAACCGATTCTGGAACTATGTATGACGTGAGTGTAAGTATTGGTGAGAACACTGCTGATTATCTAATCAAAAATACACTAAACGGTTCGCTTGGACCTGAATCACCCACACAATTTAATCCTGGAAGTTATATTCAACTAGAGAAAAACTTTAACGTTGATTTTGTTACTCCAGTTGATATTGGATGGGCTTCAGATCTTAACGTAGCTTATGGTCTTGAGTTTAGAGAAGAGCAATTTACAGTTGTTTCTGGTAACAAGGAAAGTTGGGAAATAGGACCTTATTTTGATCAAGGTGCTGGTATCGGCTCTAATGGTTTTGGAGGCTTTAATCCTGACATGGCAGGTGTTTGGGACAGAAGTAACGTAGCCGTTTACCTAGATCTCGAAGGTGATATCACTGATAGGCTTTTATTAGGTGTTGCTGCAAGATATGAAGATTTTGATACGTTCGGTTCTACAAGCAACTACAAATTTTCTGGTTTATTCAGAGCTAGCGATAACATAAGCCTAAGGTTCACAACCAGTACTGGTTTCAGAGCTCCAACTCCTGGACAGGGAAATATTTCAAATATTTCTACGGTTTCGGGTAGTGATGGTGTTCTATTCCAAAAAGGTACACTCGCTCCTACTAACCCTGTTTCACAAGCCTATGGTGGAAAAGAACTTCAACCTGAAGAGTCAACGAACTACTCCTATGGTTTAGTTTGGGATGCAACAGATTCTCTTTCAATAACTCTTGATGCTTATTCAATCGAATTAGAAGATAGAATTACTCAAGGTGATGATGTCCAGCTTACAGCAGCTGATATTGCAAATCTAACGGCTCAAGGCGTACCTGGTGCTGGCGATCTTACAAATTTCAGATTCTACGTAAATGACTTTGATACAACGACTGAAGGTGTTGACTTAGTTGCAACTTATTCAGCTGAAATGTTCAATGGTAATACTGATCTTACATTTGTATGGAGTCAGGTTGAAACAGAAGTAGATAAAACAAGTGGTTTAGTTGGCGGTGCAAGAATTGGTCAATTAGAAAGCTTGCTTCCTGAATCAAGGTGGAATCTAACTGCTGTTCACAACACCGGTGATTGGAGATTCCTAGCAAGATATAATTGGGTAGATGAGTGGATTTGGTGGGACATATACTCTAGTCCTGTTTTCTCTGAAACAGTTGATGACATGTTCACACTTGACTTAGAAGTAAGCAGAGATTTTGGAGCATATTCGCTTACATTAGGTGCTCAAAATGCTACTGACGAAGTTCCGGATAATCCAGCTTCAACCTTATGTTGTGGTATGAAATACCCTGAAGGATCTCCTTTAGGATTCAATGGTGCTTTCTACTACTTCAAACTTGGTTTAGATTTCTAAATCAATTAGATTAAAAAAAGGCACCTATCGGTGCCTTTTTTTTATTTAGAGTAAACAATTTTGCCACCAACGACTGTCATAACTATCTCCGAAGACATAATCTCATCTTCAGGTATTGTCATAATATCTTTAGAAAAAATAGTTAGATCAGCAAGTTTTCCAACTTCAATTGTTCCTTTAATGTCTTCTTCAAATACCGAATACGAAGCCCATTTTGTAAACATGTACAAAGCTTCCTCTCTTGAAACAGACTCGTCTAAATTCCAATAATCCTGATAATAACCGTCAATGTCCTTCCTACCAATAGCGGCCTTGAATTCTATTCTAGGATCGCCAACTTCTACTGGTGCATCGGAACCTCCTGCAACAACGACTCCTAAATCTATAAGACTCCTCCATGTATAAGCATTAGTTAGCCTATCAATTCCAAGTCTTTTATGTGCAAAGTGCAGGTCACCTATCGCATGGGATGGTTGCATTGAGGCTATCACCTGCATATCAGCAAATCTCTGTTGGTCCTTCGGTAGAATATTCTGGGAATGCTCTATACGCCATCTAGGCTCAATTATCATTCTATTTGCATCAGAAACTGAATTAAAAGCCTCTTCATACCAATCAAGAGTAACACTGTTAGCAAGGTCTCCAATAGCATGTGTCTGTATCTGAATGCCGTTAACCAATGCTTTAATTAACTTTGGCATTGTCTCTTCTTTTTGAAATATTATGAAACCTTTAGTATCGTAATCGTCGTATTTTTCGAAAAAAGCTGCTCCTCTTGAACCAATTGCACCATCCGCATAAAGTTTCACTCCTCTTGCAGTCAACATATGTTGATCGTCAAAAAATGGTCCATTATCTATGAATTCTAATGCCTCTTCTCCATCGCTGACATAAAATTGAATTCTTACAGGAAGACCTTCCTCATTACTAATGTCTTGAAGAATTTGATAATCGGACATTGGTGATCCAGCGTCATGAAGCTGAGTCCAGCCCATTTTAGCTGTTCTATAAAGACCTTCAGTGATAGCTTTCCTTTCTTCTAAAGTACTTCTTTTTGGGATTATTGATTCAACAAGTAAGGAGGCCTTGTCTATTAGGACTCCATTAGGTTCCCCACTCTGATCTTTGTCAATTTTTCCTCCGATTGGATCAGGTGTATTTCTATCTATATTTGCTAGCTTTAACGCCAAGCTGTTCACGATGATTGCATGACCATCTGCTCTCTCCAAAGCAATGGGCTTGTCTTTTGATATATCATCAAGCTCTTCAATAGTAGGAAATCTTCCTTCAGGCCATTTTTTCTCTATCCATCCCTTCCCTACTATCCAATCTCCATTATTCAATTTATTAGAATGGATTTTTACTTGAGTAAGCATGTCCTTAAGGCTCTCTGCTTCTTGCAAATTAAGAGTAATTTCTCTGTAGCCAATTCCTTTTAAATGGGCATGCGCATCTATGAAACCGGGATAAACGAAAGCATCTTTCAAATCTAGTATTTTATTATTTCCGCAAACATACGTCTTCGATTCGGAGGCTGGTCCAACGAATGAAAATTTATCTCCGTTTATTGCAATCACTTCTGCGTTCGGTTGCCCATCACTAGCGGTATAAACTAAATTTGCCAATATAACCAAATCTGACTGCTTGCATGTCTTTTCTTCCGAGCAGCTGACTAAAACACAAAGGGCTATCGTACTTATTATCTTTAGTTTAATCTTTCTCATGTTCTCACTCATTTTTCAGGCCAATAAACTGAATTATTTTCCTTTAAATCATTCAGCTCTTCATCTGAAAGGCCATATTGTTTTAGTACTTCTCTAGTATGTTCACCAACTTTCGGTGCTCTTGTAAAATTTACTTTTTTTTCATCTTTTATTTGAAAAGGACTATTAACAGTTAACAAATGATCAAATGACTCATGATCAATAGGTACAAGGGTCTCAGTTAAAAGAAACTGCGAATCCTCTTTATGATCAGTTGTCTTTCCAAGAACTCCAAACGTTACTCCGGTATTTCTGAGAAGATCATTAATTTCCACTAAATTTCTAGCGCCAAACTCTTGAGAAAGTTCAGATCGCAATACATCGGCATTTTCAAAAGGATTGTCAAAATCAAAGAGTTCTCTTTCTAACCAATCATTGCGACCTAATACTTGAATTAATTTCGGCCACTCTATCCTTGAATTGATCATGCCTAAGGCAAACTCTCTCCTGTCTTTAGTTGTATAAAAATCGTAGAAGGGGTGTCTTGGCAGAGGCTGAGGTCTTTTTGGAAACTCAACATCCATTAATGCTGCTTGAATAAAAACTCCATTAGCCCACGCACCATTTGACATAAGAGAGGTTGAGACTTCCCCTCCTTCTCCTGTTCTTTCTCGTCTATAAAGAGCAGTCATTATTGCTCCATAGAGAGCCATACCAGTAGGATGGTCTCCCATTCCAGGAGTAGACCAGGCTACGGGAGAATTTTCTGATGGTCTAACGAAATCCATGAGGCCGCTTCTAGCCCACCAAGCCATCGAATCATATGCAGTTCTGTCGGCATCGGGCCCCGTCTCACCATATCCAGTAAGAGAAGCGTAAATTAACTTGTCATTATGTGGCATTACATCCTCAGCTCTGATATTCAATTTTTTTCTTACAGGGAAAGGCATATTCGTTACAAAAACATCAGCCTCCTTAATAAGTTCAATCAAAAGATCGTGGGCTTCTTTTTCTTTCAAATTAAGAGATAAGCTTCTTTTATTTCTTGAGGTTAGTTCCCAGCAATAATTTTCGGGACCTTCAGGCATTCTTCCGTTAGATATTAAGTTTCTTAAACTGTCTCCTGTTTGCGGTTCAATTTTAATTACATCTGCACCATAATCAGACATTATTGTTGCTGCAGAAGGTCCAGCTATAAAACTTGCTGCATCTATTACCTTTAAACCGCTTAATAAAAAACTATCCTTTTTTTCCAAGTTTCTCTCCTTTTATCTAAATTATGATAACTAATTTTATAAATTAATTTTATATAATCTAATAAAAGAGTATCTTATAAGAATTGATGGGGAAAGGAGTGCTCAATGCAACAAAGATTTAAAGTTATTATTCTCACTGTCGCTGCAGTCTTTATATGCTATATAGACAGAGTTGTTATTTCGCTTGCTATTATTCCTATGAGTGAGGAGGCAGGATGGTCGGAAACTGAAAAGGGACTGATTCTAGGAAGCTTTTACATAGGTTACATGATCACACAAATCTATGGTGGATTACTCTCAGATAGGATCGGTGCAAAAATAGTTCTCGGAACAGGGCTCATCGTTTGGTCATTATTTACCCTTATTACGCCTGTTGCCTTTTATGGAGGGATAATAGCATTAATTATCGCAAGGATAGGTATGGGACTAGGAGAGGGAATCACATTCCCAGCATGGCATAGTTTATATGCAAGATGGATTCCTTTTAGCGAGAGGGCAAGATCTGTAGCTGTAACTAATAGCGCGATTCCTATTGGTACAATATTTGGTTTAGTAGTTACACCAATGATAATTTTAAATTATGGATGGGAATGGGCATTTTACTTGTATGGAGGCCTCGGTTTCATTTGGTACTATTTTTGGAATAGAGTCGTTCAATCTACTCCTAGTGAAGATATAAATATATCTGATGAGGAGTTAGAATTCATAAATGAGAATGCACCTGCCAATGAAAAAGCGAAAGAGTTGGCGTTCTCCGAATGGAGATCCAATCTTCCGTTATGGGCTATAACTGTTGCACATTTTTGCAGTAACTATAGTCTCTTTGTATTCTTATCTTGGCTTCCAATCTTTATAAAAGATGGTCTTGGTGTACCTTTAGCTGCTGTAGGTCTTTTAGCTATGTTGCCGCATATAGCTTCTTTTTTGTTCATTAATATTGGCGGTTATTTTGCTGACTACTTAACTAACAAAGGTATCAGGCTTATAACAGTTAGAAAGTTATGTAATTCAATAGCATTTGGAGGTAGCGGAGTTTGTCTATGTGTCGTTCCGGAGCTTGAGAGTGTAGCTGGAATAATAGCTATTATGTGTTTAGGAAATATCTTTGGAGGTTTCAGCGCAGGTGGCTTTATTGTTAACCATGCTGACATTGGACCTAAACATACTGGCAGGTTAATGGGTATAACCAATATGGTTGCAGCCCTACCTGGTCTGATCGGTGGAGTTTTAACAGGTATAATTCTTGATGTAACAAATTCTTGGGATATAGTATTTTATGTAGTTGCTGGTATCACCTTCTTTGGTGGAATCTTTTATTTGATTTTTGCTAGCACAGATAAACAATTTGATTAGGATAAATTATGAGTAATGCAATCGAAACAAATTTGAATGATAAAGGAGTGCTTCAATTAACCCTTAATAGACCAGAAGTATTGAATGCTATGAATGCAGATTTAATTATGGGGCTCTTAGACAGCTTATATGAAGCTAAAGCTAATAGAAAAGTAAGGTCTATAGTTATCACAGGAAATGGAAGAGGATTCTGCGCTGGAGCAGATCTTGTAGATGGTGGCTGGCCCAGTTCTGAAGGCCTCTCTTCAGGAGAGGTTACCTTTAATAATATGGAAAATGCCTTCAATCCTTTAGTTAAGGCCATTACACAATCAAATAAACCTGTTATTTCGGCTGTTAATGGAATAGCTGCAGGTGGAGGTGTTGGTCTAGCATTATGTGGAGATATTGTTTTAGCTGCTGAATCTGCTAAATTCAAACTAGTTTTTGGACCCAATCTTGGCATCATTTCAGATGTAGGTGCGTCATGGTTCGTTCCAAATCTCATTGGAAGAGCTAGGGCTAATGGAATGGGATTACTCGGAGAAGATATTTCTGCAAAACAAGCCAAAGATTGGGGATTAATTTGGGATTGTATTCCCGATGACGAATTGATGGTAAAGGCAATGGAGATAGCTGAAAAAATCGCTGATGGTCCAATTGAAGGTTTAAAAGCTGTTGTTAAAGCTCATGATAGAGCTCTATCAAGCACTCTTAGCGAGCAATTGGATTACGAAAAAGAAACTCAAAGAATTAGAACAGATTCAAAAGATTTCAAAGAAGGTGTAAAGGCTTTTGCTCAGAAAAGAAAACCAAACTTTCGTGACTTAAATTAATAAAGCTTTAATCCAGCTACATCGACCTGAGCCATAAAGTCTTTTCCATAAGCTACAACTCCAATTGTTTTAATGCTTGAAGGGTTGAACTTTCTGGGCACTAAGGCTCCGGTTTTTTTAAATGAATCAAAAGGAATGTCTATCCATTGCCATTCCTCTGATGCTACAAACGAAGAACTGTAATAGTTCCAGGGTAATCTTGTTCTAGGCGTTCTAATATGAATAAAGTATTCCTCACCATTTCCGCGTGTTTTTATGCGCAATCCCTTATATGATTTATCATCAATTTCTACGGTAGATCTAAATTGAATAAAACCTCCGTTATTCTCGGTACTTACGGAACCTTCCATTCTGTAAAACCTTATTTCACCCTCCTCTTTTTCTGAAAAAATTACTTCAGAAATGCCTCCCATAACTTGATCAGATATTGGTATCCAAGCCATACGTTTATCATCAAGATTATCAATTATTTCGCTAGACAAAGACATGGAGCCGATCATTATTACAGAGAAAATATATATTTTAGAGTAGTTCAGTTTCATAATAATATTATAGCTCTAGCATATTCCAAAATTTAAAAAAAATGGTAGAGTATTTGTATAGGGGAGAAAATATGTATTTAAGAAATTCTTTTGTAATTATAAGTTTTTTGTTTATATGGTCCTGTTCGAACAACGAAGATTTAAGTGATCTTAATGTTCCAATATCAGGGTCTGATTCTATTGGTTTGATCAATGATGAGCGCATTCTTGAAGCAGAATCAGAGCCAGGAAATTGGCTCGCTTATGGCAGAACTTATGAAGAGCAACGGTTTTCTCCATTAACAAAAATAAATAAAGAAACTGTCAAAGATCTGGGTCTTGTGTGGTCTAAAGATATGGGAACTAATAGAGCTCTAGAGGCAACTCCGATAATTGTTGATGGAATAATGTTTTTTACAAGTACTTGGAGTAGAGTCTATGCTGTCGATGCTCTAACAGGAGAAACTTTATGGAAGTTTGATCCTAAAGTTCCTGGTGAATGGGCAAGAAAAGCTTGTTGCGATATTGTGAATAGAGGTGTTGCAGTCTACAACGGTAAAGTTTTCTCTGCCAGCCTAGATGGAAGATTATTCGCTCTGAACGCTGAAACAGGTGAAAAAGTATGGGAAGTAGATACGATAATTGATAGGACCAGATCGTACACAATCACTGGAGCACCAAGGGTTGCTAAAGGAAAAGTTTATATTGGTAATGGCGGAGCAGAATATGGGGTACGAGGATATGTGACTGCTTATGATACTTCTACAGGAGATCAAGTTTGGAGATTTTTCACCGTTCCGGGTAATCCTGATTTAGGATTCGAAGATCCAGCTATGGAAATGGCTGCAAAAACCTGGAGAGGAACTGACTGGTGGGAGTTTGGTGGAGGTGGAACTGTTTGGAACTCCATTGTCTATGATCCAGACTTTAATAATATATACCTAGGGGTTGGCAATGGATCACCATGGTCTAGAGAAATACGATCTCCTGGAGGCGGTGATAATCTATTTTTGTCCTCTATTGTTGCAGTTGACGCAGATACAGGAATCTATAAATGGCACTATCAAACTACTCCTGAAGATAATTGGGACTATACTGCAGTGCAGGATATTGCATTGGCAGAAATGGAAATCGATGGAGAAATGAAAAAAGTCCTTCTTCAAGCTCCAAAAAATGGCTTCTTTTATGTACTAGATAGAGAAGATGGAAAAGTTTTAAGAGCACATCCATTCGCCGCAGTGACCTGGGCAACTCATGTAGACCTTGAAACAGGAAGACCAGTGGAAAATCCTGCTGTCGATTGGACAGATAATGGAGCATGGGTTCTTCCAGGTCCTCTTGGAGCTCATAATTGGCAGGCAATGTCCATAGATGTGGATGCAGGATTGGCTTATATTCCGACACAAGAAAATCCATTTTTTTATGCTATGCAAGAAGATTTCAAAAAAACAGGAATTTATAAATGGACTCCTGGTAAATGGAATATGGGACTCGAAATGAGTTCTCTAGCTCAAAATATTCTCAACAATCTTGATTCTCAACCTACTCCAGGGGGTTTTTTAAAGGCTTTTGATTTTCTAACCGGAGAAACAAAATGGTCAGTGCCTATTCCTCATTATTGGAATGGTGGAGTTCTTGCCACTGAGGGAGGGCTGGTATTTCAAGGTAACGCTCTAGGAATGTTTTCTGCTTTTGATAAGGATACTGGTGAGACTCTTTGGGAATTTAATACTTATACTTCTATGTTGGCGCCTCCAATTACATTTGAGATAAATGGAGAGCAATACGTCTCAATCCTTACTGGATCAGGTGGTGGAGATTTATTCGGTGGAGAGCCCTTGCCGCCAATCGAAATTCAAGCATCTCTTACGTACAATAATTTTGGCAGAATGCTTGTTTTCAAGCTGGGTGGAAAAGAAAGTTTACCGATTCCAAATGTCAGAGACAATACTATCCCTGAGCAAAAAATGATGCAAGTGAGCGTTGCTCAACTCCAAGATGGAGAAGGTAACTATAATGAGAATTGCGCAGTCTGCCATGGTTTTGTGGTTAAATCAGGTGGAGCGCTTCCTGACCTTAGAAAAATGTCTGCTGGAGTGCACGATGCCTTTAACCAGATTGTTTTAGAGGGTGTTTTAGCCAGTAATGGAATGTCCTCCTTTGCAGATGTGCTTACAGAAACTGAAGTTGAGAATATACATCATTATATTCGCGCAAGGGCTCACGAAGATAGAGAGGTTGCTTTAGGTAATCTAGAAGCACCTCAATTTACTTGGTTCGGTGTAGAAGAATAATTACTCAGAGATTATAGTTTTTGCTGGAAGATCTGGTGGAGGAACCTCATCAAATACAAATGAGGGCCTCCCCTCTTCTTCGAGACTTTCATCGCTCTCGTATTTATTTGATTTATCTCCTTTATTGTCTTTATTTAAAACTCCATAGGTCTTCCTTCCATTCAACTGGTCGCCTTCTTTTATTCTATGAAGGGCATCCTGTGCCTTTTTGTGATTTTCTTCATTCCAAAAAAGACTGTAAGCTCTTGGTTCTCCGTAGGGTCTATTGGAATCATCGAGATTTCTTATCCAAAGATATAATCCCCCTTCTTTCTTAGAAATCTTATTTGGCTCTTGAATCACAACCCAACTTATATTGAACTTGTCTGGTAATTCTTCATAAGTGGGCCAGCCCAATATACCGAATAATCCTTGCCAAGAAGCAAAGTAAAAAAATGAAACAGATAAAATAATCAAACTCTTAATTTTCTTCGAAAAATCTGTATAAAAACAAAATATGACTAACAAGGTAGATACAAGTACATAGGCGAGCAACAAAAAAAGTCTTTCTTCAAGCATCTTATTTAGTATTCAAAATCTTCGTAAGTAGCCTTTTTTGTATCTGATTAGTCTCAGAAATTCTCTTCTCGCCGTTAACAAAAAATCTAACAGCCGTTGCCTCATCACCTACGCCATTTAGATAGTGCTTTCCATAGTAAACAAGTTCTACCGTAGGGTTTAACTTCTCAACTTTAACAGTCACTGGAAGTGGTTCGTTGAAATTAGATTTATAGTGCAAGAGGTTAACAACATATTCTCCAGATTGCAGCCCCCTAACTGTTACTGTCTCTTGATTGATTGGATTGAAAACTAATTCACCATCTATGTTAATCACATCAGCTAGATTCCCTCTATCATCCCTATCGAGGTGCATTAATCCCGTATCTCTGTTGTGATACCATACAAGCCCGCCTTGGGGATCTTCTACTACCGCGTCTACGTCATCGGGATGATTATCTGGCCAATTAACGGATATTAAAATTTCTGCATTTGTATTTATGTTACCACTCTCCTCAGAACTATTTATCATCATGAATGCGATAGCAAACATAAATGCGAATCCAAGAAGTGCATTAAAAAGAAGGTCTGTAAATACATCCTGCTCTTCACTTTTTTCAAAAATTTTATGCCTCATCTGAATATTTTGAATTTAAATAATTGATGGTGCTGCTTAATCTGGTATCTAGTAAGAAATACTGAAACTTTAGAAGCATTGACGAGATCAAACCGGTTAAAGTTGTATATAAGGCTACTGCCATTCCACCGCTCATTGTTGAAAGTAATTGCTGAAGTATTTTAGGATCGAAGTCTTGAATTTCTCCAATAGGAAGTAGCATTAAAATAAAGCCTATAACGGTTCCAGTAAGTCCCAGTTTCAGAAGAACATCTACGGCCAGATATCCAAGTGAAAATTTATTTGATAATTCATCCTGCAAAATCTTTAAACTGTTATCAGCCGCAGTTTTCTTCTCCTTAAGACTTACGAGGAAATTACCTATCAATGTGCTCTCATCCGGATTATCAATACTTTTAATTTCCTTATCAAGATTCAAAGCAATAATTAACCAATGCACTGATGATGCTAAATAGAGCGAAAGGATTATTACTGAAATTTTGCTCTTATCTGATTCAACTATCAGATTAAAGAGTCCTAAATCGTAGATTAGATAACTAAAAAAGATAAGAAGAGAAGTTATCAATAATGATTCGAGAAAAAGTAAATTTCTCTTTTTATGAATAAGCATAATTAATCATGATTAGCACCATCTATAATATCAACCTTTATGTCTTGAGGAATAATTAAATTATCTACACACATGAGATTTATACTTATTTGTGATGGGTCTCTTCTTCTTATATGATGAGTATACACTCCACAAACTTTACAAAAAAAATGAGAGGCAATTTTTTTATTCCACTTATAAACTGAGACGTTCTCTTCTGAACTTAAATAAGTGAAATTATCTTTATTTATTGCTTTCATGAGCAATGATTTTTTTAGACATAAAGAGCAATTACATCTATATACCTCCTCTAGTATAGAGTCAGTTAAAAACTTAAATACGATAAGCTTGCAGTGGCAACTACCTTGGAATTCTTGCATCTAGATATGGCCCGACTGACCACCATCTACTTCAATCGAGGTTCCGCTTATGTAAGAAGCAGCTTCAGAACATAAGAAAGTTACCAAAGATGCAACTTCTTCTGATGTTCCGTATCTTCCAACAGGAACTGATGAACCATTTCTGCTTATAACCTCCTCCATACTTCCGCCTGTCGCTTCTGCAATCTCGGTAGCAGCTCTTTCCCACATAGCTGTATGAATGAGCCCAGGTAAAACTGAATTTATCAAAACTCCGTCAGAGCCATATTTCCTTGCTAAAGATTTTGAAATTGAGATCATGGCGGCTTTCGTTGCACCATAATCTATTAAGGCAGCATTAGGATATTTACCTGCTGAACTAGAAATCATCACAACCCTACCCCATTTATTTTCTCTCATTGCTGGAAGGAATGATCTTGTACATCTTACTGCAGAGAGTAAGTTGAGTTCATGTAGCTGTTGCCAATCCTCATCTGTCATATATAAAAAATTTCTAGAGGGAGATGCGCCAACATTATTTACCAAAATATCTACTGAACCGTCTTCTAGAGTACTATTTATAAAAGCCTGTGTTGAATCTTTATTGCCCATATCAGCCACAAAACCATTTATAGATCCACTTGCAACTTTTGTTGCAGCCAGATTTTTTACATATTCTTCAGTTCGTGCACAAAAGAAAACATCTGCTCCATGTTCTGCCAGCATTTTTACTGTAGCTTCTCCTATTCCCAAACTAGCACCTGTAACAACTGCTTTTTTTCCACTTAGGTCCAAATTAATCATTTTCCTCTCCTAAAATTAAATTCATCTTGGTATTGCCTCTATCATACCTCTCATCATCATTAAGTTCATTCAATACAAAACCAAATGAAAGATATAAATTTAAAGCTGGCTTTAAAGAATCATTTGTAATTAAGAAAATCTCACGAGCCCTATTTTCTTTTGAAAAATCTATACAGCGCTTTAATAGTTTTTTTCCTATACCGTGCCCTTGAACATCTTTTGCTACGGCCATTTTCGCTAGTTCGTAAACACCTTCTCCAGTTGGAATCATTGCAGCAGTTCCGACTACAGTATTATCGAAGACAGCAAAAAAAATCTCTCCACCTTTTTCAATTATATAAGTATCGGGGTTTTGAAGTGTTTTGCGATCCTCTTCCTCCATCACAAAATACTCCTCTATCCATTGCCTATTGAGATTTTCAAAATCTGCCTTATAGTCACTGTTGAAAGGAACTATTTTTAGTTTATCCATAGATTCAGGTTCTTTTTAAAAAAGGTATAAATGCTATATTCAATAATAAATATGCAAATAAGATATTTATAAGGAGTATTTCTGGACTAGAAATATAAAGATAGCAAAGACCAATGAAAATAATAATCAACTTTAAATATTCTAATTTGATTATATTTTCAGCATCTAACCATTTTGCCGTGCAATACATAGAAAGAATTACTATACAAAGGATAATAACACTATGATCGTAATCCATATTCTTATCCGCGAAAAGTACTACTGCAGCGTATGTCATGCATAAGAACTGAGCAAGCGCATAAATTTTTGTAAATGTTGACACCTTGGGATCATGCTTTTCAAAATCTTCATGAATAAACTTGTCTTTTGACGATCCTATAGTAGAGCCATTTGGAGACCAGCCAGTGCGTGCTGTTAAGACATCAAAGAAATTTTTTAGAGAAATAGAGAAAGCTAAATCTCTAAGTATTTTTTGATAAATGTGTATATTTGCTTTCACCGGATCAAATGTTTTAATTGCGCCTCTTATTCCGTAAATACATTCTTCATCATCTTGTTCTTCTTTGAAAGTAGAGAAAAGCCTGTCCCAGACTATGAAAACCCCTCCATAGTTCTTGTCTATATAAATATCATTCTGAGCATGGTGCACACGATGGTTAGATGGAGTGACGAAGAATAATTCATACCAACCTAGTTTTGGTATATGTCTTGAGTGAACCCAGAATTGATATATTAAATTGATAGATGCTACAGATACCATCACATACGAAGGAACACCAATTAAAAATAAAGGAATGTAAAATATCCAAGATATAAAAAATCCGGTTCCAGTCTGCCTTAGAGCTGTAGACAGGTTATATTCTTCACTTTGGTGATGCGCCACATGTGATGCCCAAAAGATTTGTCTTTCATGACTTATTCTGTGGAACCAATAGTAAAAAAAATCATAGGCAATAAAAGCAAAGATCCAAGTAGTCCAAAGACTGCTATCCATTCTCCAGAGAGCAAAATAAGTTTCAATTTGATAATAAATAAAACCACTAAAGCCTATCTTTAGGATTCCACTAGTTCCTCTCAAAGAACCCATAAAAAGACTACTTATAGTGTCATTTAATCGATAAGTGTTTTTTTTGATAATTTTTCCGTAAGCTAATTCTAAAAGTAAAGCTAAAAGAAAAAAGGGTACTGCTATTTCAACGTAGTCCATGTTTACATTTCATACCAATCTAAATATGAACCCATAACATCTGAAAATTCTTTTTTACTACAAAGAAATTTAAAATGTTTAAAAGTCAAAGGATACTCAGTTTGGAAATTTTTACTTATTAGTTCTAAGTTTTTGCTTTCTAGCTGTTCTAAATAATGACCTTCTCTTAAAAATTGTGCAAATTCACATGCAAAGGATATGTCGGCAATAGTTAACTGATCTCCAGCAATAAAAGTTGAATGAGATAGTGATTTTTCTAGACCATCGAGATAAAACTCATAAGCAGCTTTTGTTCGTTCATAAGTATATTCAGTAATATCTTCAAGCTCCAAGAGATAGACTTGAAATTCTCTTGAGAAAACAAGATTAGCATCTAAAAAGCTATCGATGCGCGATGTAGAATTTAAGTCATTACCTCCGTAAAGAGATTTATCTTCGCATTCCCTAGCCACCGCCCTCAAGATGCTATTTGATTCAAAAACTCCTACGCGTTCTTCGCCAATAAAGCCTGCTGGTACAGTACCGAAGGGATGCTGTTCTATAAAATCATTTGTTTTATATAGTGATCCTTTAAAACCCCTTTTACTTTTTATTTCAAATGCCTTAAGTTCAGTTTTTTCTTCTTCCGATATTGGCTTAGCATCGAAATCCCATAACCAATTTGGCATGTTATTCGGCTTATCTCCAATGACCTCTACATCTATGCCACCAATCTTGGCAGTAATAATGGACTTCCACACCCTAGGGTTTGGAAGATAGGAAAATATCCTTATCTTAGTCAAAGTCTATTGCGTCTCTATGGCTTTTTTGAAAGCAGGTCTGCTCTCTAATTTCTCTACATATGCTTTTATATTACTCATTTCGTCCGAGACACACCCCAATCGATTACTCATGAAACAAGAATGACCGAGCATGATGTCGGCACCTGAAAAATCACCTATCAGGTAGTCTTTACCTTCTAAATTTTCATTAACAGGTTTCAGGGCATTAGTTAGAAGTCTTTGTGCTTGACCCAAAACTGTTTCGTCTCTTCTTTCAGGTGGAAGAATCACAGTATGAACAACTATAGTGTTCATAGGTGGCATGACCATTCCTTCGCAATAATGAAACCATTGTAGGTATTTTGCAAAATGTTCGGAATCTACAGAGGGTTTTAATCCTCCATTTTTGTGTTTCTCCAAAATATAGTCAGTAATTGCTCCGGACTCCCAAATTTGTGTATCTCCATCTTCTAAAACTGGCACTCTTCCCAGAGGATGTCTTGCTCTGTGTTCATCAGATTTTAAATCAGTGGGGCTGAATGCCATCTTATTAAGCTCGTAAGGCAATTCAAGTTCTTCAAGCAACCAAAGAATCCTTCCAGCTCTTGAATTTGGTGCAAAATGTAGCTTCAACATAAGTTTCTCCTTTTGTGAACAATCATTATAAGCATAAAAATTGGAGTAAGAAATCCTAAGAACTTCCAATTAAGGAGATAATTTCTAAAGCCTCTTCTGATTTATCATACGGCACAAAAATATGATCATGAAAATATCCTGCAAAAACATTTGCAGGTATATTTTGCTTCAATAATTCACCTGATATTGTCGCTATTAATCCACTACTCTCTAAACTAGAGTGGACTCCTAAAGAAATACATCTAAAGACAATATCATAGGGAATAGAATTTTTGTCAGCCATATCTTTTGTAATTACAAGAGTAGAACCCTCGTTTTCAATAAACATAGCTATTGGATCTAAAGAATTAACCAAATTATTTATTGGTTCTTTGGAAGTCATAAAAATAAAAGATTCATCAACCAAATAGGGATCAATATTATTCAGAATATCTCGTAAATCCTTCTTGGCCGGCATTTTAATGACAAGCTATATTATATTTCTTTAACCTATAGTAGTTATAAGGTAATGGGGTAATGAAGCCTGCTATCAACATAAGAGGTATTACCCAAAGAACCAATACTCCTCCGGCAAAGTAAACATCAACGGAATTCATGGCAACTTCCATTGATATCATCGATATAAGCGACATTCCGGTTGCAGTACTGAAAGCCTCTTTTAGATTCATTTGACGAGAGAGGATAAAAGTTTCAAGTAAAATTGAAGTAATGAGGCCATTAATGATCGCTAAAGTCATAATGCCTAGCATAGGGAAAGGAATCTCATTTACTTGAAAGAAGAGGATAGTCCCAAAATCACCAATAGAGCAACCTAAAAGACACCAAAGAGTATTAATAGACGACTTTTTCCATGTATGTCGACAGGTCCAAGATATAGCCTCGCTTGCATTTTCAATATCGCTATTACTCATTTAATTCTTTTTTTGTTGTTGCAAATGCCTCAAGGGCAATTTCTCTAGAAGTCTTCAAGTCCACAATAGGCTCAGGATAATTCTTTCCAAGTTCTACGCCTGCCGCTTTTAAGACATCAGTTGGTGCCTCCCAAGGACTAAATAAATATTTATTAGGTAAATCTTTTAATTCAGGTACATATTTTTTTGTATATTCTCCCTCCGAATCAAATTTTAATCCTTGAGTAACTGGGTTAAAAATTCGGAAATAAGGGGCTGCATCGGCTCCAGATCCTGCAACCCATTGCCAACTTGCACTATTGCTTGCAAGATCTGCGTCAACCAGACAATCCCAGAACCATTTTTCTCCCTCTCTCCAGTCAATTAAAAGGTTCTTAACTAAGAAAGATCCTACGATCATTCTGAGTCTGTTGTGCATGTAACCTGTCTCCCAAAGCTCTCGCATGCCTGCATCTACAATAGGATATCCAGTTCTTCCTTCTTGCCAAAGCTTCAAGAGCTCTTTGTTTTCTCTCCATGGAAAAATATCAAATTTCTTTTGGAAGTTTACGTTAGGTAAATCTGGAAAATGGTAAAGAAGATAATATGAAAACTCTCGCCAACCTAATTCGCTGTGAAAATGAGCAAGACTCTTTTCAATGCCTGTAACATTTTCTTTTGTTTTAGCCCTATACCAAACCTCGTTAGGTGATATTTCGCCGAAATGCAAATGGGGAGATAACCTAGAAACGTATTTTTGCGATGGGAAATTACGCCCCTCCTTATAGTTTAACAATCCCTCTTCTAAGAATTCATCTAAACTTCTATTAGCACCTATTTCTCCTGGTGACCAAAGATCCTCGAAACCTTTATACCAGTTGATTTCTGGAAGAAGGTTCAAACTTTCTAAACCATCTGACTCAACACCATCTGTAAAATTATTTATATCGGGTGCATCGATAGGTAGTCTAGGCTCATCAGAATTGAGGCAGCCTTTTTTGTAAAAAGGGGTAAATACCCTGTAAGGTGTTCCATCATCTTTTGAGATATTCCAAGGTTCCCATAATAAAGATCCAGAGAAACTTTCGACATGTATGTTTTTAAGTTCAAAAGAATTTTTTAATTCCTTATCTCTCTGAATTCTCCATGGTTCATAGCATCTATTCCAGGAAATATGGTTGATTTCGTGTTCACTAGTTATTTTTTCAAATATTTCTTTTGGATCGCCCTTAAAAATGTGTAGATTTCCATTAAGACTGTCATTTAGGCTTTTCAAAGATTGAAATAACCACCACTTGCTTGCAGCACCCATCGAGAATTCTTTAGAGTTTATGTCATCTAATATGTAGACGGGTATCAAAGAGCCCGCCTTAGAAGCAGCGCTTAGAGATAAATTATCTTCGATTCTTAAGTCTTGTCTAAACCAGTGAATAGATTTATTTTCGGTCATATCAAGCGGTGAATCCTCCATCTATCGTATGAACTGATCCTGTGATGAATTCACTATCATCACCTGATAAGAACAACATTAACTTAGCTATTTCATTTGCGTTAGCATATCTGCCTAATGGTATTTGTTCCTCAAAAGTCTCTTTATTGACCTCTTCACCATTTATTTCTGACATTCCATCTTCCAGAACCCTCATCATTTTTGTTTCTACTGGAGACGGATTAACAGAATTGACTCTAATGTTCATCTCAGCGCATTCCTTCGCAGCTGATTTTGTTAATCCAACCACGGCATGTTTACTCATTACATAGGGAGATAGAAATGGGGCTCCAGTCAATCCCGCTACACTCGATGTAATAACCACACTGCCACCACCTCTTTCAGTAAGGGCTGGTATACAAGCTTTCAGTCCTAGAAAAGGTCCTTTTGCGTTAACTGCCATTAAATTATCGAAAGTGCTTTCGTCATATTCGGTTATTGGCTGAATCTCACCTGCCACTCCAGCATTAGCAATAAAAATGTCCAAACCTCCATATCTTTCCACGGCTAATTCAACTGCTTTCAAATTGTCAGAGTATAGAGAGACATCTCCTTGAAGATAACTCAGCTTGTTAGAGTCAATTTCTTTAGTTACTTCGATAAGATCATCTTCATTAAGATCTATCATCAAAACATTGGCACCTTCTTTAAGAAATAACTCAGTTGCCGCTTTTCCTATTCCTCCTGTAGCTCCTGTAATGATTGCTACTTTATCTTCTAATCTGTTCATTAAATCCTCAATTTAGTGATCAATTTTTCTTACATAAAAAGTAAGAAAAGACCTCTTACTATAAAAATGGCTCCTATGGATAAAACTATAATTTGCGTCCATCGGAAGAAGAACTTGTCGTCTATTATATCTAAAACTCTCTTACCAAGTGTAGTCCCAACCATCGACAAAATGATCAAAACTAGAAGAAAATCTGGTTCAGGCCAATTCTCAAAACTAAATGCAGTTAATAAACCTCCAAAAAATATGATTTTTGAGACGTGTCCAATGGTCTGTGCCACTGCCTTTGTAGCAACAACCTGATGTCTAGTCATGTCTACTTTCTGAAAGAAAATATCAAGTATTGGCCCACCAGTTCCGGATATTAGGTTACTGCCTACTACTACACCACCTGCAAAAAAAGATACAAACGGTTTAGTTATATCAAGAGATAGTTCTTTAGGAACCGCCCAAGCGATGAATGGCAATAGACCTAGAGCAAAAATTACTAGAATTTCACTTGGCTTGAATGCTATAAAAAATAAAATAATTAAACAAACGGAACTACCTATTAATAAAGCTAAGATAATCTTCCAATTAATATCATCCCTATTAAGCCAAGCTCTGTATCCATTTGAAGTTGCTTGTATCAATCCATGAAGAACCATTGCGGGACCAACAGAAAGAATGCTGATTAGAATTCCCATTAAAATTAAACCTCCTAACATACCGAAGATAGAGGATAAGAAGGCAGTTGCAAATGTAGCTACAACAATCAAGAAATATATGTATTCTGCTTCCATCTATGCAGAAAGAAGTTTTTTTATACCTTTATTTCTGAGGTCTAGAAAAACTCCGTTGGCATTTATTACGCATTTCATTATCAAAGGAATTTCAACTTCTTTTCTAAAAACTTCTTTCTCATACAGTCTTTTGTGCCAAATATATACATTGGGATGGAGATCTTTAAGAGGGTATTTCACGTAAGTTAATCTGGTCACATATACAAACCAAGCAATATCAATAAGAGATAATTTATTTCCCAAGATAAAGTCATTTATATGAAGATTTTGATCTATTTCGCTCAATGCATTCTTTAGTCTAATAAGGGAGCTTCTGACATTTTCATCCGTGATGCCTGATTCCTTATAATCTTCCCAATATTTTCTATTTTTATCATCTAGCAGGTCAGCTTCACCATGCAGTGTCGCTTTATTTTTTGATTTGGGTTTTGGAGCATGGCCTTTGTTTAATATTCTTGGAACCATATATTTAAATGTTACATTTCTAATATCTTCATGTAGATCATTTTCAAATCTTAATAGTTCATTAACTGTCTCTTCTGAATCTTTTGGTAATAAAGGATTTTCTTTATAAGACTTTTCAAGATATTGCAAAATGTCATTACTTTCTATGTGGACATCGCCATCATGTATTAAAACTGGTACAAGAGATCTTGGATTGATGCCTTGAAACCAATCCGAAAAATTTTCTCCTGATGTCAAATCAATTTGATGAGATGTAAAGGGAATTCCTTTTAAATTCAAATAAATCCTAGTTTTCATTGAACATGCGGAATACTGAAAATTTATTAAATGTATACCCTTCCAATCTAAAACTTCTTTTGTTTTGATATCTGAATTTAACAATTTCATATAAAAATATCCTCTTTTGAAAGAATTTTCCCAGTATCTCCATTCTCAGGATAATGTCCACCACAAGAGATTATCTCTGCTATAGCGTTATCGTTATCAAGACTGAAGAAGGTGAATCCATTTTCTTCTCTTGTAGGGTAAATTAAATCACACTCCAGATATTCTGGATTTTCTGCTGTAATGCCCCTTGCAAATGAAGGCCATGTTCCTGTCGAACTACTTACCGGCCCTACTAAAAATGTTTTAACTTTATTCTCTAAGTTCATAGTACCGGATTTAATTATAGAGGAAGCGCCGATAGCATGAATATCACCAGAAAATGTAAATCTTGATCCTTGCCTATTGGCCATAGAATTGAGTAATCGTTGGTGTTGCAAAAACCAACCTTCTTGCCAAAGGTATTTATCAACGTTTGTTGTAAGAGATCCTTTTAGTCCAGAAAGCAGCTCATTAACTACAGTTCCTGTTGCGCCCTCTTCAGCTACAACATCAGGATACCATTCCCTCCATTTGCCAGCTGTATACCCAAGAGGATGTGATGGTATGAAAGCCAAATGTCTAGCATTCGATTCTCTCATCCTTGATATCAGCCACTGCTCGTGATCACTAGAAATCAACAATGCCTTCTTATTGCCAAGAGTCATATTTCCAGCACAATCAGCCATCAAGCCCTCAAAAATATTTCCATATCTAATCCTCCCAATCTGTCTGCCAGGTTTTTCATCAGGAGTATCCAGTAAAGGAGGATAGAATAAATCTGCCATCTTTTTGAAAGCAGATTTGCTAAATTTGTCTGCTGGAAAAGTTACTATTTCCTCTTCAGCATCATCATTTTCAAAATAATCATGGTCATCAGGGATAAAAAAAATAGGTACACTTTTAAATTTTGTACCATACAAAGAAGCTATTTGCTCATTTCCTATTCTCTTTAAGACAGCTTCATTGGTCGGACTATCACCACTTTCAAATCTATTAAAAGCTCCATATCTTAGTCGCAGATATCCTCCTAAAAAAAACTTTATAAGCTTACTGTTTCTTCCGACTGGCGGTGAATCTTCTCCTCTTAAATCCCAATAAACATGGTCTCCAATGGATATCACTAAGTCAGGATTTTTGGATAATCCCTCCTC
>CEQX01157256.1_pt1 | contig 72103 bp, 57 predicted proteins | sample 356261 | NCBI WGS metagenome assembly CEQX01 (sample SAMEA2621076, study PRJEB7988) | marine metagenome | isolation source: saline water (ENVO:00002010), including | reverse complement strand
AGGCTTCATTCCATGAAACTGGAGAACCCGGTGCCTGCCACTTCATTGCCTGTTCAGCAACTGCCCACGAACGCAAATCATGGTTGCGAACTTTATCAGGTATTGGGAAATGAGGCTCGTCCCCCCATGCTGGAGATGGGATTCTAAATGGCGACTCATTCTTCCTCATCAGATCCAAGTAGGGGCCACCATTCGCATCAAAACACGCTTCAACTTCTTCAAATAACAATGCTAAACCATTTCCAAGACGCTCTTGAAACGATTCAAGTTCCACATCCTCCCATGATGTATCGGGCGCATGCCAAATTCCTTCATCCCAGAGATTTTTTCCCGATGCGAGAGCTTCCTTAGATGCATTTGGAATCAAACTCAACATCCATTCTTTCAATTCTGAAAAGGTTTCGAATTGTACTGTGGGACGTTGCATCATCATTCCGCAAAGAGCATCTTCGAGAACAATTCCAATTACTTGTGAAGGTCTTAATGGTCCCGATATACCGACTTTCGAACCGAGGAACCATTGCCTTTTACAACGAAGAAAAGTCGTAAGTCCACTTGCGGAAATACGCGAGCGTGAACGCCCCAAAGGTCCTCCAAGTGGCGGTATTCCTACTGGCATTCTCTCACCTCACCTAATTTTCAAACGAATAGAAGTCTCCATCTGACCTCTGCTCCCTGTCTTTACGGCTCTCGGGTTTGTTGATTCGAGGTCGTTTTGAATCATGATCTCTTCGAAATGTAATGTTCACACTTTGAAGGAAACGATTCATGCCTTGACGAAGGCGGAAAGGACCTTTAGCAGAACCATGAACAGCACCTTCACCTTCAAAGACAAGTAAGGAGTCACTTACAATGTCTATGAAATAGACATCGTGGTCGATTACAAATGCAGATTTTTCATTAATTTCCATTGTCTTACGAATTGCTTTTGCCGCAACCATTCGAGCATTTGCATCCAAGTGAGCGGATGGTTCGTCAAACAAATACAAATCTGCTTCACGTCCCAAACATATGGCTATGGCGACTGCTTGGCGCTCTCCACCAGAGAGTTTCTTGACTCTTTTCGGAAGTAATTTATCGACTCCTAATGCTCGTATGACCGTCACATTAAATTCACCAGAACGCCATTTCGGGCCGATTTCAGTATCAAGCCAGAGTTGAACACTTCCCTCAAAACCTGCAGAGATGTGCTGGGGTTTGTATGAGATTGAAGCACCATCAGATACCCAACCACCGTCATAATCCATCTCACCTGCGAGGATCTTAATCATCGTTGATTTACCCGTTGCGTTTGGCCCAACCACGCCAACGACTTCCGAACGATGAACCGAACCCTGTCCGGTAGTTAGTGTAAAATCACCAAGCTTCTTTTCAACATCTCCCCACTCTAAAACGGCACTTCCCTGTTCACTGGCTCGCTCATAATGTTTCATGAAGCGAATCGGTTTGTCACGAATACGAACATTCTCTTCAACAAGGAATCCATCAAGATAAGCATTGACAGCAGTTCGAGTTGAGCGAGAAGGAGTGAAGATTCCATATCCACCCTTATCGCCATACACGATGTGAACAAGATCACACAGAACATCAAGAATCGCCAGATCGTGTTCGACAACAAGAACGCGTTTACCCCTTTCAGCTAAGGCCTGGAGAATGAGAACCATTCTCATCCGTTCATAAATGTCAAGATACGAAGAAGGTTCATCAAAGAAATACACATCTGCTTCTTTAAGCAAAGTTGCACAAATGGCGACTCGTTGCAGTTCACCACCGGATAAAACTCCGAGTTTGCGACTCAAAATGTGCGTAATACCGAGATCTTTAGCATATGATTCAAGTTCATTTCTGTCATCGACACGTGAAAGAAGTTCACGTACCTCGCCTTCAAACACTTTAGGCAATTTGTCAATGTGTTGTGGTTTCGTTGAAATTGTCACTTCACCCTCAGACACTAAACCGAGATAATCGCGTAATTCTCCTCTTGGAAACATCGAGATAATCTCATCCCATTCAGGTGGAGTGCTTTCCCAGTCACCAAGGTTGGGGCGCAATGAACCAGAAAGCAGTTTGATTGCCGTCGATTTTCCAATTCCGTTGGGACCAAGTATACCAACCACCTGGCGTTTTCGAGGTGCTGGTAAACGGAAAAGACGGAATCCATTCAGTGAAAATCGATGGATCATGTCTGTGTCGAGCTCCTCTGGAAGATTGATGATTTTAACCGCATCATCGGGGCAAAGTTTCGCTCGAATGAGACACGGTGGGCAGGCAGATTCAAGAATTTTACATTCGTTTTCATTCGCTTGAATACATTCGCCACCGCATAGACCTGCATACTTTTGCAAATACTTGAAGGCATTACTGTTCGGTTTACACCGTTCTTGATCAAGGATAGCGACTCGCATCAAATCACTCTCCCAGATGATAACTTGCAGCGACGTGAATCATCCAAGATGTCACGGAAAGAACGCACAGTACTTACTTTATTCATACGAAATCTCCGTTGTTTGCTGAATCGATGGCTATGCTTCTGACTTAAGGAACTCCCGCCCAGAAGCCTTGCCAAAACGAGGTTTGGCCGACATTGGGCTGAGCCCAATGACACTCAAACGAGACCTTTGAGATGCTCGTGCCCTTGAATCAGACGAACTGTGCACGGGGTCGGGAATTTCATGCTTGCTTTACGGAGTGCATCACGAGCAACGGTGTAATGTTCAGGATTGATTTGGAGTGACATGACTCTTTGCCCTCGCTTCACACGAGCTGCAGTCCCAACATTCTTTCCAAAAGCACATCGCATTCCTTGAGAAACACGGTCGGCACCTGCTCCGGTAGCTTGCTTGTTCTCACGTAGAATGTGGTGAGGGAAAGTGTGGACACGAAGAGCATAGCCGTCAGTTCCGGCAATTTTACGAATGGTTGAGTTTGAAATGACACGAGCAGCCTCTAGTGCAGTGTGTCGAATTTGACAACTGTTGTCAGCACGGAGTTCCATGATGACTTTGAACTGCCCTGTCTCAGCAGCAACTCGATTTCCGGCGTGGAATGACATGATTCTGTTGTTCGGTACACCACCGATATACTTGCGACGAGTGTAAGCAGGGCCCTTAAGACGGCGATACATAGATGCTGGTTTACGTGCCATGATACTCTCTCCAAGCAGTCCTGCGACCGATATTCCCTTTATCATCCCTCCGCCTCAAGCCTTGCCGCAAGATTTTCAAAAATGAAGAAATGAAACATAGGTATCAGTTCGATAAAAGGTTTCATGTGCTCGTTTCTCATCCTGCAATCATGGCGAAGGGTTGGAGAGGTCTTCTTGAAGAAGAATCTGAACACCAATGGGTCGCTATATCCGGTTTTTTTGTATTCATCATCATTGGAGCAATCGCAATACAAGGTACCTCTTCCCTACCTGGCGTTGACTACAGAAGCAACGGTCTTGAAACGGTAGATGGACGCGTCATGAACATCGTTTACGGAGAATCTGGTAGTTACACTGCATCCGTTCTGAGTGACGAAGGTGGAGTCATCTTCCACTATGACAAAAACGGAGACGTCAGAGATATCGGTGCAGATTACGAGGATGTCTTGGGTATGACATTTTTGACCCAGTTGCATGACGGAAGCATTGCTGTTTCCCCCTCAAACAACACCCTTGAGGTGATCCACGTCAACTCTGAAAACTTACAACGCACAATCATTCCTGTGAACTTCAATCAGGAAACTTTTGATATTCTCGATGTTGCTGAACAATCGAATGGAGATGCTTACCATTGGCTCATGGCAACTGATGAAGGAAACAGCACAAGCCTCCGAGGCTTTGGAAATATTGCATCACCACTCCAGCCTGCTCAAGCAGCCTTCGGCGAGGCTACAGTAACATCTGCAATGGTCAACTCTGATGGCTATGAATGGAATATGGTCGAGGCGTTGGATGATGGAACATGGGTGGCAGTGGGTCTCATGATCAATCCGATGGAAGCGGATGAGAACAGCCCTGCTGCACCGATTAAGAAACCCGTTATTGGCATCATTTCATGGTCTGCAGGACCATCTGCTCCAATGCTCATCTCCTATGAAGAACTCAATCAAGGTGAGATTCACTCGCTTGTAAAAATGGACAATGGAAGTATTCTTGCCGCAGGAACCGATTCAGCTGTCCACATCTCCTTGGACGGTGCAATGACAGAAATGCACGTGTCCAGTGAGTCTGCTGTTTTGGATGAGAAGGGCGATGTCTGGATGTTTGGAAGTCAAGGTAGCACGTCGATAATTCGCATGAGGGACGGCATACCAGAGAAGATGCCTCTGGCACGTCAGCTACCATTATCTGTCGAAGTCTCCGGAGTCTCTGATGATGTCATCTACGGCTTTGGAATCGGACAAAGTGGAGAACCTTCGACATACTCTATTGACACATTAGCAATCGGTTCTATAGAGAGCGGAAGAGGGTTATTGAATTTCCTCTTTTTCACCGCTTCCAGTGTTGTGATGGGCGTTATGTTGTGGACTGCATTCACCCGCATGCGGCAAAACCAATAATATACAAATCTGCTCGAAAATCAGCAGTTCTTTCAGGACGACGCGAGAACCTTCATGTGCTCTCGGCAACGACAGTAGACTCCAGCGAGAGCAAGGAGGGATATGTGCATGGCAAAAAGGGGAATGATGGACCAATTCATGGACATCAAAAAAGAACACCCGGACACCATTCTTTTCTTTCGTATGGGCGACTTCTATGAATTATTTCATGAAGATGCGGAGGTGGGTTCAGAAGTACTCGGTTTGGCTCTTACTTCTCGCGACAAAAAAGCCGAAAAACCGATTCAGATGGCAGGATTTCCTTGGCATGCCTTAGAAGATAATATTCGAGGCATGCTTCAGGCGGGTCACAAAGTAACTGTGGCCGAACAAGAACAAGAACTTCGCGAAGGTGCCAAAATTTTGGAACGTATGGTGACAAGGGTTTACACGCCGGGAAGTTTGTATGAGGAATCATTACTCGGAACCGATGAACGCTCGCTTTTGGCCTCTGTAGTACTCGATAAGTCGACATTGGGAATTGGAATTGTTGACGCATCGACCGGCCAAGCTTGGGCATCTAAACTCAACGGCGATGACCGGTTTGCTCGGGCATTGGATGAAATCATGAGATGGCGGCCGACGGAAATCGTCGTGTCCCCCAAGGATGCCGAAGATTCAGATCTCTGCGCCCTTTTTTCACACCTTGACAATGTCCTTATCAGCCAACACAAAGCAAGTGAAAAAAAGCGACGAAGTCGGCTTGAAAAGGTGCTCAAGGTTGCTGATTTAGGTCATCTTGATTTAGATGATTCACCCATCGCATTAGCTGCTGCAGGTCTTGCCGCTGATTATCTCGCAACGATGCATATTACCGATGAGATTCCACTCCGGGATATCGAAGTCATCAATGAAACTGGAAACCTCGTACTGGACCAAACGACGCTGAAAAACTTGGAATTAACATCGACACTGGCTGGTGAATATGAAGGAAGTCTGCTTTCAACAATGAATGCGTGCCGAAGTGCGATGGGACGTAGATTGCTCAAAACATGGCTCTTAAGGCCACTCTGTAATCTTGAAGCAATCAATGCACGACATGAAGCAGTCGGTTCTCTCGCACGTTCCGCACGTCGCCTCGAAGGTTTACGTGAAGCGCTTCGTGGACTTCGAGACATGGAGCGACTTGCAACACAACTTGCCTACAACCGCTCAAACGGTCGAGATTTACTGGCTGTTTCAGACGCATTAGAGCGGATGCCTGCAATTATGAATCTCTGCGGCGAAACGGAAAATCCTCTTCTCGGTCACCTCTCAAACGAATTGGATGCGTTAAGCGACCTTGCAGAAGAAATTCGTCGTACATTAGTGGACGAACCGCCACTCAGTATTCGCGATGGTAACCTGATTCGGGCAGGGCTTGATTCGACCATCGATGAACTTCGAGAAACCTCATCAAGTGGTCATTCTTGGTTCAAGGATTTGGAAACCAAATTACGCATTGAATTGGAAATACCTTCACTTAAAGTTCGTATGAACCGACAAATTGGATGGTTCATAGAAGTAACAAAATCGCACGAATCGAAAGTCCCTGACGAATGGCGAAGAAAGCAACAGATGACCAATGGTTCACGCTACATCACAGACGAACTTTCGAAGAGAGATGACCTGCTGTTAACGGCAGATACAAAAGTCAAAGAGTTGGAATATCGCGAATTTACCGCACTACGAGATCGCTGTCGGACGCACGCCCAGGAACTGGCAAACATTGCTGGCAGAGTTGCCGCAGTAGACGTACTCCAGTGCTTCGCTTCAATAGCACGTTCACGATCTTGGACCCGCCCTGAACTCACCGAAGGACATCACCTCAAAGCCGAAGACGCACGTCATCCAGCCTTAGAGATGCAATCCGGTTTCGTACCAAATGACATCCAATTGCAAAAGAAGAGAAACTTCCTTCTGATTACTGGACCCAATATGGGTGGTAAATCAACATACCTAAGGACGACTGCATTGCTAACAATTCTCGCCCAAAGCGGTAGTTTTGTTCCTGCTAAGAAAGCGAGAATTGGACTGGTCGATCGAATATTTACTCGCGTAGGCGCAAGCGACGATTTACGCCGAGGACGCTCGACATTCATGATGGAAATGATCGAAGTCGCTCATATCCTTCGTAGAGCAACCCCTCAGTCGCTTATTTTACTGGATGAAATTGGCCGAGGTACTTCAACTTTTGATGGCTTATCAATCGCGTGGTCTGTCACTGAAGATATCTGTAAGAGAATAGGTGCCCGGACATTGTTTGCAACGCATTACCATCAATTAATCGGTCTTGAAGGCGAAGTGAACGGACTGGTCAATGTCCATGTCCAAGTCGCACAAGCTGATGGTGAACTCCGCTTCCTTCACACTGTTGCAGATGGGCCGTGTGATGATTCCTACGGAGTTCAAGTCGCCGCTCTTGCCGGCTTACCTCGACCGGTTGTCGAACGAGCGAGTGACCTTCTTGCATTCTTAGAACAACAAGCCCATGGTGCCAAAGCTGGAGAATCGGGAACACCATCAGCACGTGCTCAAGGACAATCAAGCTTGATGGGGTACTTTGCTGCTGCTGCAATCACTCAGAAAAATGGCGCAAAAAACACCGAACCCCGCCTCAGTACGGAAGAAAAAGAGACCCTCACATATCTTTCAACTATCGATGCTGATGAACTCTCGCCTCGACAAGCACATGATGCGCTCTATAGACTCAAGCGGATTCTGGGGGGTGACGCAAATGTCTGAACCGAACAGGATTCAGCAGTTGGATGAAACGACGATTGGACACATTGCCGCAGGAGAAGTTGTTGAACGGCCTGCCCAAGTTGTCAAAGAATTGCTGGAAAACAGCCTTGATGCAGGTTCCAGTCGATTGGTAATCACTGTTGAGCGTGGCGGTTTTGATCTCATTCGTATCGAGGATGATGGAAGTGGGATCGATGAAAGCGACCTTCGACTTGCATTGGACCGGCATGCAACTTCAAAACTGCAAAAAGCAGAGGATTTGAATTCGATTCATACGCTCGGATTTCGAGGTGAAGCATTAGCAAGTATCGGAATGGTTTCACACCTCTCAATTGCGAGCCGCCCTGATGGAAAAGAGGGAAAATCGATTACCATGATGAATGGCGAAAAAGGCTCAGTAGAACCATTTGGTATGCAGAAAGGTACGCGAGTTGATGTCGAACATTTGTTCAAAAACACTCCTGCAAGACTGGCTTTCCAACGCCGCCCTGCCACTGAAAATGCTCGTATTGTCGATGTTGTAGTAGCCCATGCCATGGCCCATCAATCAACTGGTTTTCGACTGCTCATCGATGAACGAGTCATGCTCGACATTCCGCCCGCTGAATCGATGATGGACAGGCTGTTCGACTTATTGGGCGGGCAAGTTGAATCAATGCTTGAGATGAAATCTCCTGCAAGTGATGCGGATGCACCGGGTCAAGAGCGCTGGTCTGGATGGATAAGCACGCCAGACATTACGCGTGGGAAGGGGGATGACATCCATGTCCTCATCAATGATCGCCCTGTTGCTGCTGGGCCTTTTCTTCAAGCAATCCGAAGAGGTTACAGAACCCGATTGATGCAAGGCAGGCATCCAATTGCAGTTCTTTCTCTAACGCTCCCTCCCGAAGAAGTCGACGTGAATGTTCACCCTACGAAGCGTGAAGTACGTCTTCGCCATTCGTGGAGAGTCTTAGAGCGGCTTGAACGGGCAATTGCTCACACTCTCGAATCTGCTCCTACCCAACCAGATGCTGCGGGAGGAATACCTGGTCTTCAAGGACTTGGCATTCAAAAAACAACATCAATACAAGAACATCTTCGCACTGAAGTTCCATCAGTGAATCCTTTAGAAACTGCTGCTGGAGCATCTTCGTTGGTTCTTCCCAAGGATACAAAACAAGCACCACCTGCTTGGGCAATCGCTGCCGGTGCTCAACTCAATCTGCATGGCAAGCAAGCAGAGGAGCCAAAAGCAGTCGAAAAAATGCGACCGCAATCAACCGCACCAGAAGCGCAAGAAACCTTGCCCGGGTTAGATGAGAAGCCTACTGCTCCAGCACTTTCACCTGCAGAACGAACACTGCACCGACATGCAGGTTGCGGAGTTCGTCATTCGCCCAATGAAGAGCAACCGCTTGAAGGCATTATCAACGAACTGCCAGAGATGGAGCCATTGGCACAATTTGCGGATTCATACATTTTAGTCCAAGCAGAAGGTGAATTGTTGCTTATCGATCAGCATGCTCTCCATGAGCGAATTCGCTATGAGCGATTACGTCATGATGCGTCTTTATGGGAGAGCCAGACGAAACTTGAGCCGGTAAAGTTGGACCTTGATGCGCGACAATCCGCCCGAATTGCTGCTGCCGTCGACACCTTAAGCGAGGTGGGTTTCTCGGTTCGTGAAAGTGAACAAGGGTGGATGATTGATGCTGCACCTCATCTGCTTGAGGGACAAGAATTGGTTCCATTCTTGATGGACCTTTTACAAGATACAGCCGAAGACGGAGCGCCCTTGGAAACCGTCGATCGACGGAAGGACCACCTCGCATTCCTCAATGCTTGTCGGGGTGCAGTCAAAGCTAATGAAAAATTAACACTGCCTGAAATGCGACGATTAGTAGATGATATGCGGAGAATTACCAATCCTTGGGCTTGCGTGCACGGACGTCCTACCGCATTGCGTCTTCCTTTAGACTCACTCGACCATCACTTTGGCCGCCACGGTTAGTTTCCAGCCTCAACATGAAGTCTTTCAATATGTATTCCAGCGTTTTCCAGTCGCTGTAGGAAATTCTCATCTGCGACATGGTGTAGCGTTTGACCAATTACCTCACCCCCTGTTTTCGCAGCAAGAAGAACTGCTGTCATGTAGATTCGATGGTCGTCAAAAGTCTCAACTGGGTGTGAAGGTTGTATCGGTATTTGGCCACCTTCAACTTCGATTCCATCTTTGAGTAATGTGGCACGTAGGCCGAAGGATTCGAGGATTTCTACGGTTCGAGACAGCCTGTTACTCTCTTTGTACGCTGCGTGAGATGCACCGATGATTCTTCCACCGGGGCCGAGGCAGAGCAATGCAGCAAGTGGTGGGAGTATGTCATTTGAATCGATGACATCCAGCAGAACTGGCCCGGAAGTAGGCGCCTGCTCTAAAACCTCACCACTCCATTTAATGCCACATTCTATAGCAGATTTGAAGAGTATTTCATGCCCGATTGCTTGAGCCCCTTCAGGCCAGCCAAGAAGTTTAATTTTCGTGTTGAGGCAGTATGCTGCGAGCATTGCAAACGATGCCATAGACGCGTCACCAGGTACAGTGTATGACTCATCGATCTTGAGGGCATATGGAGAGAGAGAACACTGATTATCTTTGAAATGAATCTGACCCCCGGCAACATCTACCATTTTTGCAGTTAACTTGGAATGGCGATTTGAGACACCTTTACCACTGAGGTTAAGTTGAACATTGCAAGGTAGTGCTGCAGAAGCAAGTATCCAAGATGAAAGCGGTTGACTTGAATGACTTATTTCAAGGTCAATGCCTTGAGCCAATTTTTCTTTTTTCCACGGACCCTGAAGAACAACAGGTAAGTGTTGATTCGCTTGCGTCAACGAAACATCAAGTCCAGCTTGACGAAGAGAATCCCACATCGCACTTGAATCTCTACGTCGTAATGATTGATCTCCGTCCAATGTCACAGGCCCATTCATACGAGCTACGAGACCAGCTAAAAATCGCAAGGCGGTTCCCGAATTCATTGCGTTAAGAACACGACCAGGCTGCTTGAATCCATCGATACCGACACCTTTCACCACCCACCGTACTGTATCAGGATGAGGTTTCACATTGGTAACATCGTTGTATTCGATTTTATGACCTGTCGAGTCATAATCATCAAATTCGACACCCATTTGAATAAGGCAAGTGCGCATAGCTTGAACATCTTCACCAGAGTTAGCAACGTTATCGACAATGACTTTTTGATTCGATTGTGAAAACAGTGCAAGAGCTCGAATGAGATGACTCTTCGATGGTGGCAACTGCCATTTGATGAAAGACGACGGTTTTCCTACATTGATTCGAAGAATATTGACTTGACTGAGGGATGAACTTTCACCCTTCGCCGTACCCTTCGCCATGGTACATGCAACCTCCAAACACCCATCAACCCTTGCAAGAATAAAAAGCCGAATCCACATAGACCGGTCGATGTCGTTGCAGGATTCACAAGGCCGCCCCTTGAGGGACCTGCGAATCTCGATCACCGACCGATGTAATTTCCGCTGCACATATTGTATGCCAAGGGAAAAATTTGGTCCGGGTCACACCTTTTTGGCACGAGAAGAAATCTTGAGTTATGAGGAAATGGCGAAGGTTGTAGCCTCGCTGCTTCCCTTAGGCCTTGCCAAGGTGAGAATTACTGGCGGTGAACCTTTGCTAAGGAAAGATGTCAATGTGCTCATTCAACTTCTACGAGACCTGGACCCCGGCCTTGACATTGCGATGACGACCAACGGCGTACTTCTGCGACGGAATGCTGAGATGTTGCTTAAAAGTGGCCTAAGTCGTGTTACCGTCAGCCTTGATGCTGTAGATGAGAACCTGTTCCAATCGATTACAGACAGCAAAAACACGCCCAAACAAATATTCGAAGGTATCGAATATGCAACGGAAATAGGTCTCCCTGTCAAAGTCAATTGCGTGGTGAAGAAAGGTATCAATGAATCACAGATTGTGCCTCTTACCAAAGCCTGCATGGAAAGAAAAGTTCCTGTTCGATTCATTGAATTTATGGATGTAGGTACCACCAATGACTGGAATCTTGACGCTGTTGTAAGCGGGGAAGAGATGAGAGAAATTCTTCGAGAACACTTAGGGCCCCTTGAACCGAAACCTGCTCAGCACCCTTCAGACGTGGCCCGCTTGTGGCGACTTGTGAATGATTCAACGGTTGGATTCATTGAATCAGTAACGAACCCATTTTGTGGAGATTGTTCTCGTGCACGCTTATCAGCACATGGTTCGATGTATACATGCCTGTTTTCAGAACAAGGTTATGACTTAAGAGGGATTTTACGATTTGGTGCAACTGAACAAGAAATAGGCCAAATTATTCGAGACATCTGGATATATCGAAAGGACAAATATTCGGAATTGAGAACACAACTGAGAAAAACTCGACAACCGGTCGAAATGTCCTTCATTGGAGGATAACTATGTCTCTATTGGAGGCAAGATTACATTGACCATGACAGAATTGGTCGATAGATCAACCAGCTTGAATCGCCAGGTGCCAGAATCGGAACCAACGCTCGTCGAATCAATAACAAAATAATCCCCTTGGCTGACAGAATACCCTGCATCCCTATCATGGAAAGAAACATTGGCCCCAATCACGCCATAGGTGCCGTTATCACTCACCTTGCCCCGAATGGGGTCTCCATCATCGAGGTTTTCAGGGGCGAGGTCAAATTGAATCTTAGCGGGGTCGATGGTTTGGTCCAATGAAGTCATACGAATGACGTGAAAACCATTTGACAATCCTCGTACACTGACGGTTGCTTGAGCTGCCGGTTTCTCCGCGGTAGTAAGTGCGCCCTGCATCAAAACAAAGACCATACTCGACAGCATTACGGTAATCGCAAGTAACAGAACAGTAGCAATAACGGGACTCACAGCCTCGTTGTTGGACGACCTCCGCAGGTTGCGCATGATACACCTGTAGTGTCGATAGGTCTTGAACCAACCGCAAAGTTTGGTAAAATTACAATGACTTCGGTAGAGATGATCTTTTTCTAAATAAGCCAGAACATTCGTCGACATGTTACTGCGCGCCAAATGATACCTTTTGTCAAGGGATTAAACATCATATTGAGAATCCAATCAGGTAGTCGAAACATCATACTGCCAATCTTGAATGAACGTTTTGAATTTCGCATAACCTTCCCCATCTGCTTTTTCCATCTTCTTTCATATTCTTCCAAAGGAATGCCCGTTTTGAGATGTTCAGAAATGACCTGTCCTGCGATTCGTCCACCTATCATTGCAATTGTTATTCCAGCACCGTTTGAAGGTAACACCATACCTGCAGAATCTCCAACAAGCATGTAATGACCCTTTACAAAGCGTTTCAAAGTTCCAGACATCGGTAGTGAGCCTGCACCATGGAATGTTATCTCTCCATCATACTTGGAGAGAAACTCATCGGTGAATTTATTCAGTGATTTGCCCTTACTGAAACTTTTTTGAATTCCTAATCCAATATTCGCACCTTGTCCTTTGGGGAACATCCAAGCATAACCACCTGGAGCCATAGAACCGAAATGAAGTTCAACAGCATCACCAAAATCGCCATCCATAAGTGCAAACTTCACCGGTATTTTGACTGACTTCTCATCCCAATATTCTCTACGAATAGGGCCATTGTGTCCACCTGCATCGACAATGATTTGAGCAGTAAGTGTGGTTCCATCCTTCAAAATCACTGTATGTCCTTCAACCCGATCAACCCGTGAACTGGTCATGAAATCTGCACCAGCCTCTTTGGCTAAATCGACTAAGAATTCATCATGTGCAACTCGATTGAGGACATAACCATCAAAATCAAATTTCAGAGGTTTACCCGAAGGGGGGAGCAAATGCATCTTTGTCGAGTGACGAGAAATTGCATGTGGGGGGGTTTTGAACAAGTCGTCCATCTCGGGAACATCGGGACATAATCGGCGCATCTCATCGTTTGAGGGAACCAGTTCACCGCATTGTAAAGGCGAACCGATGGGGTCGCGTCGGTCGACAACGAGAACATCCACACCTCCTTCGGCAGCATAACGGGCGACAGTACTACCTGCAGGACCGCCTCCAATTACTATCAGTTGATGATCGTATGATTCCAAAATAAACACCTCACATGTGACGATTCATCACGTATTCTGTAATACCCACCATATGCTTCTTCGCATCGCTATCAGGGAATACATCAAGATTTGCAACGGCACGTTCAAGATGCGTTTTGACTAAGATCTCTGTATATTTCATGCTGTCTGAACGATTCAATAAATGCATTAATTCATCGAAGTTGTCATCAGAAAAATCTTCGATGAGTTCTGCAAGCCTCACTCGTTGTTTTCCGTGAGATAAGGTAAGAGCATGAATAAGAGGCAATGTCATTTTACCTTCAATCACATCTGCACCTCGTGGTTTGCCCATGCGCTCGTCACCACGTAAGTCAAGTAAGTCATCGACCAATTGAAAAGCGATTCCGAGTTCCATTCCGAATTGTTTGAGAAAAAGTGCTTGCGAATCTGATAGTCCTGCAACCAAACCGGCAGCATAACAACCCGCACCAAAAGGACCAGCTGTTTTACCCCGAACAATGCGAAGGTAGTCTTCTGGGGAGGTTTTCAAGTCAAGAACATGGTCGAGTTGTTCAAATTCCGAAACAGCAAGATCTGCACAATACTGTGCCAAGATACGAACGATGTTCTCCTCATAACATCCACCGAGTCCGAAGCCTTTGGTGAAAAGCCAATCTCCTGCGATGACTGCCTTGGGCAAGCCGACCCTCGAATGAATGGTTTCAATACCTCTACGATGGGACGCTTCATCATTGATATCATCATGGACGAGAGTCGCAGTATGAATCATTTCTGATGCTAAAGCAAGCGGCATTATTTCATCGACATCAGTGCCGCCGGCGATTTCGTGTGCGAGAAGAATAAGGAGAGGGCGAAGACGTTTTCCACCTGCAAGGAGCACGGAGCCGCACAGTTCGGCAACTTGGCCCGAACCGTTCTCAATTTCGTTTTCGATCAATGATTCGAGTTCAGCATCGACGAACAGCCTCATTGTTTCGAGACGGTCACTCGCGCCAATCTCAATGCCCGCCATACTTCTCCCACAGGGGTGTCCTTCTTAACCCGTAGTCTCCGGCCTTGTAATGTGAGGAGTCATCCTCGCCGAGGTGATGTGTTGTCTGAAAGGATTCGATTAGAAGTCCTCACTACGGCATCCCGTAACGATGGAGTCCGTCTTCAAATCGAGCGAAGTATCGAGACAAATCGAAAGGATTTTGATTTTAAATTAAGCCAACTACCTCACATTGAATCCGCAATTGAAGCTCTAAAAAACGGCACTGGCGACCTTATGGCGATGAGTGCTTTAGATTGGAGAGAATACAATGTCGACGGTTTGTCCATTGTTTCAGTATTACCAAGAAGGGAACCAACTTGGGTTCTTGTTTCTGACGATAAGCCAGAATATCTTCACCAAAAAGCGCTGATTGTTTGCGACCATGAATTACTCCGAAGACAAATGCGAAGGCTACGAAGCGATCTAACACTCCTCACGAGTGAGGAATTTGCCAAAAAGATTGGAAAACTTGACACGTTTCTCGACATAGATGAAGAGGATCGTGTCCACTGGATTGAAGAATGCCGTCAAGACGAGTTGTTGGAAGGATTTGTTGTTTCACGTGGAGAACATTCGGCTTTGAAATACAAGGCTCGACGTCACACGCTCGGACTGCAAAGAGAAAATCCAGAACGAACTCATTTTGTCCCACCACCACTGCACGGTTTCACATTACTTGTGTCCCGTACAGACTTCCCGCCTGCAAAGGTTCCACCAATGACTGATTCCGGCGCATATCTTTCTCATCGCATTGAAGCTGCATTACTCGATTCTCTCCCTGAACACTTGCATTCAATCATCGGAATACATGTCGAACAACGTAAGTTCAAGACGATTCTTAAGGAAGCACAACGATCACTGGATGGTGATTTCACGAGTGATTCCTTACTTGATTCAAACGAAGCACAAGGAAAAGTAAGTGGAAAGAAATTGACTGGTGCTGAAAAATGGGAACGCTCGGTCCCGAAAAAAGGCACATCGACCAGCCCCCGTATCGAAATGAAACTGGAAACATTGAATCCGATGGGTACAGTATCTGCAAGTGTTGAGCGCATTTGCACGACTGAAGAAAGCCATATGGGCATGGTCAATGTTCTCAAAGAGTTTGAAATCTTGCTCAAAACGATGGAAGCAGAACACGAAGAATTGGCTCGTACGTTACCTGGGCTCCCTGAGGATTACAACAAGGCGAAACCTGCGCTTTTAGATCTCCACACCATTCAATCTTCTTCTGAAGAAGAATGACCGGGCAACTCGATTAAAGAGCCATACCCTTGTTTCGTGAGGTAATGTTCAAGATCACTCAGTTCAGCTGGTTCGTTATCATCGCATAATTCATGGATGGATTCATCGATTTGGCGACCGTTTCTCTCCCAAGTTCCGGCAGAGCGCTGGAGGTCAGAGGCAAACTTTTCAACAATTTCAATGGCAGAAAGATGAGGGTTGAGGACGGTATGCAATGATTCGACAATCGCATTATTAGCAACGCGTAAGCGGTGAATCGTTTCTGCTAATTCAACCAAAAATTTTCTAAATTCTGCAACATCATTGGAGCGTGAAAAACGGCGCTGTGCTTTATCGAGGTCTTTTCGCATCACGCTAATACCTGCAACAATTGCTGACTTTCCCTTCGCTGCATCAAGAATTGCCTCATCCGCACAATGAATCCTTTCACCCAGCATTTCTTCAAAAGAAGCATACTGTGATTTAAGGTCAGTCCAAACAAGTTCTCGTAAGGACTCAACAAGCGTATTGGCTTCCTTGATGGCAGCCTTTGTCGCCTTCACCGTCTTCGCCATTGTTCAGTCCTCTACCTCACACACTTCAAAGCATTGCTTAAATCACCTTCAATACGGCATATGGAGGCAGAAAAAGAGTCCAAGAACTGCCCTTTTTACTCCACCATCTCGGCGAAGACACATATACCCCTTTGAACCGTTTGTCAAAGGTAGGTGGGACAGTGGCCGCAAAAAGTGAACTCTTGAACGAACTCTATCAAGCGCGATTTGATGGACTCAGAGAGTTAGCAGTGACTTACAATCTTCCCAAAAACGGTTCAGTAGAAGTCGTGCGAGCCCGCCTCATTCAACACCTCATCTTAGATGAATGGGACCTCTCTCCTGAAGGAATAAAAAACCTCATGAATGCTGAACTGGGCGAAATTCTCGGAATATTTGGGATTAAAAAATCTGGTTCGGTTCGTGCACGTCGCCAACGCCTTTACCTCCACCTCAACAAGGACCCAAAACAATTCGTCCCGGAATCTCTTGATTCAATGACACGTGATCAACTGCATGAAATGTGCAAGATTCTCGAATTACCGCTCTCCGGAAATAAGCAAGCATTGTTGGTTCGAGTTGCAGGAGTACTGGCCTATCAACAAGGAGGATGGGGGAAAGTCAAGAAGAGTTTACGCAGGCCTCGTAGCGGTGATGCAGTTGTTTCTATCCCCAAGCCGAGTGAAGATTCAAGTGGCAAGATGCCCCTAACTTCACAGACACAAGAGGAAGAAGTCGTCCTTGAAACGGTTGAAAACTTTGTATCTGAACATCCAGAAGGATGGACTTTTGAACAAGAAACTGAGATGCGAACAGAACTTGCACAGGAAGGAATTCCGATATCACGTGCACCCTTAGCCGCTTCAATTGATGACGCACTACGGGCAGGTCAAAAACAATCTGAAGCCGATGAATCACCTGCAATGGTACAAAGTGCACATGTGACCGAAGTTGTCGAGCACAGTCTTGAGGTTGAGGCTGTTCTTCTTGAACTCACGGCACGTTCAGCTGAGATTGAAGCAGCTGGAAGAGACTTCCTTGCCGTGAGTAGTACAAGCGATTCTGATGATCTTGAATCCTTTATCGCAAGTCTTTCTAATCACGGATTTGCTGTTGAGACACCCGCAGTCAGCGATAGTATACGCAATACAATCATGGAACTCGAGTTCCGTTCACAAGCCGAAAAGGAAGCCGTTGCATCCATGCCAAACTCGTGGAGTGAACGAGAAGCATTACGGAACTTTGAGAATGTTCGAGATGTATTGCGGGACCAATTGAACAACACTCTTGCCAATTCAAATGGAGATTTGGTTCGTGCTCGAATGAGTTTTGAACAAATAGGACATGACATGGGAATTAATCTTCAAATTCCAAGTGTATCTGGAAGACTCCACGCTCTCTTTGACCTGCATGTAGAAATCCATCAAGCAGAAGCACTCCAAGACCCATCTATCGCCAGACGGAATAGGATTCTTCGTGTTCTCCAACATGGTGCAGTACATCTCACCGACATGGAACGGATGACAATCGACCGACTTGAGAGGAACATTGCGGCATTTGAAGAACTCGTTGAAACTGTTTTGGAATCGAGTGAAGGAAGTTTCTCCGATGCACAACAAGCCCTCGTTATTCGATTCCTTGAATCAAGAGGATACGAAGTGAACACTGTAGATTTACGCCCGCGTATTCTTGCTTGTGCCGGAATTATTGGTGCAGAATTGGGCTTTATTTCTCCTGCTGAAATACCTCGTATTGCACCAGGAATTATGATTTCCGATTCGCAAGTCGATGCAATTGTAGCGGAACTCAAAGCACTTGCACAAGCATTCAAACCTCAGCAAGAAGAAGAGGCACCTGATGAAGAAAACATGATTGCTGAATCTGTGATTGGTGCTTCAGAGCGACTGGATTCTGCTCGTGGAAAAATTGATGCCATCGATGACTTACTTGCACGATTACGAGGCTAAGCCATTCATCGTGATGCGTAGAAGTTTTGAATGACTTGTGTGACTGTTTGAATGTCATGAATATCTCGTTGAACCAAATCACGGATGATAGCTTGACGTTGTGAAACGTGTTTTTCGAAGACATCGGGAGAAACACCAGCTGCGTTACAAATAATTTCACGCAATTTCGAAGGAATACCTGTCTCTTCAATTTGATCCGTTGCGGCGTTATACTTCCAAATAACATTCAGTCGAGGTTTATCACCCTCCATACCTGCTATTTCTGCAACTTCGGTAATCTTACGAGCTGTTTTTCCATTCACATGGAGTCGTGCTTGAATGATAATTAAATCAAGACCACTCAACATAATTGGTGGAACATTCATTGGGGGGTTAATCATTCGAGTAACTGTTTCCTGAGCCGTATTGGCGTGCAGAGAACCGAAGGAACCGTCGTGACCGGTGTTCATAGCAGTAAGTAAAGTCGCAGCTTCTGGACCACGCACTTCTCCCACAATTATTCGGTCAGGCCGCATACGTAGACTCGATTTGAGACAATCGTTCATATCGACTTCGGGCGTTCCGTCTGGTCGCTCACGTCGAGTTTCCATACGGAGCCAGTGATCGTGATAGACCTGTAATTCAGCAGTGTCCTCTACAGTGAGAAGACGGCGATGCCAAGGAATATACATGCCGAGGCAGTTGAGTGTCGTTGTTTTACCAGAGCCTGTTCCGCCTGCGATGACAAAGTTGGCAGGTCGACTGTCAAGCCCCTCAATCCAAACCCACATCATTGCAGCAAGGCGTGAGTTGACGGTTCCAAATTTGACGAGGTCAACCATTGTCAACGGGTCTTCACGGAATTTACGGATAGTAAGGGTTGGACCGTCAGGAGTTACTGGAGGAATAGTGCCGTTTACACGAGAACCATCTGGTAGACGTCCATCAAAAATTGGAACAAGCCCAGGGCCATCTCCTAAGGGAACATTGGTGAAAGCAGCAATGTTTTTGGCAATTTGAATACCAGAATCGTCATCAATCCAAATGTTGGTGCGGCACATTCCGTGATCACGATGTGCAATCTTAACACATTGTGTACCACCATTGTACATCACTTCTTCAAGAGCATCGTCTTCCAAGAGAACCGCGATATCACCGTAAGGGTTCGGTTCCACATCACCATCAACATGGTAAATTGGCGAAGGATGATTTGCTTCTGTGTATATCGTTACTCGACCGTACTGTGCTATGACTTGTTCACTCATTCATTCATCCTCCAACCATGATTACTGCCCCAAGGTAAAGGGCCATGGAAAATGCAATCCACCCCGGCATCCACCAAAGAGCATCTTTGAATCGACCAAGCATTCGGCCAGACACGCCAATTGCAATTGCGGACGCTGCGCCAAAGAAAAGAGAAAAAGTTGAGTTAAATGAATCGATTTGGAAACCTTTGCTTGCGGGAGCGAAGAGACCTACGATGAAAGCGATCAGGATTGGTAAACCTACGCTGATGAACAAAACGATGAGAATCCCTCTCCCGAGTAATTCCTCTTCTCGCTTATTCATCAGGTCATTCAAACGTTGATAATCCATAGATAGGTCGGAAAGCACGCCTTGTAGGGGCGCATCTTGCTCAATGGCAGTCTCAATGAGCACCATAACGCGTTGAACTTGAGAGGAACGAGTCTTCGCAGAAAAAGCAGCAAGTGCAGCATCGAAGGATGAAGAGTGGCTTTCCTCAAGGGTTTCCTTGAGAAGTTTTCCAAGTGTTCCCGGAAGCGTTCTTGACTGCTCCATCATCGCTTCTTGAATACCTCTTCCAGCGCCTACTGAGTCCGATAGAGATTCAAGCAAAGAAGGAAGGGAGTTCTCTATAGAACGCCTCCTTCTACGCTCCCTCATTGGGGGTATGCCTCCTGCTGCACATGCGATTCCAATGACGACAAGAACCAACAACAGAAGATTGTCGTTGAATGTTTCAATGAATCCGAAAATCATCAAATCACAACCCTGGATCCTTTGTATGCGCCTTCAGTCCAATCATGAACATACCTACCAAAGTCAGAATTAATCCCGAATTCACGACTGTGTTAATGGTCGAGGTTGATGGCAATTGCATAAATGCACCCAAATCTCCGCTCATCAATTGGGGAACAAGTCCGGCAATAGCAAGAATAATTGGTCCAATCATTCCAATTGAAAGCAATGTTTCGGGGACTGCACCAAGTTCTTCAATGTATTTTTCAACCGATTCAGTACGCTCATTTTCCATCCGAGTACCCTGTTTTCGGATTGTTTCGATGATGTCAGTATTTTGAGTTACGTTGGTATACATCGTATTCAACAAGCGACGGTAACCTTCAGAGTCTGCTTTACTCATCAAACCCTTGAGTTCAGGGCCCAAACCACGACTGGAACCCTTTTGTAAGCGTTTCATCATTGAGGAAAAGTCTTCGGAAATAATCCCGTAACCTCCACTGCCAATGGTGTGAATGGCAGCTTCAAGACCAACTCCTGAAGACAACAACACATCCAATGTGCGGATGACATAGAGAACTTCTCTCTGTTCATCCAACTTTCGCATAATTTCACCTCAAACAATATCCTCTAAGAATTCAAAATGGAACAATTCATTTGACCCATCATATTCCATTGATGCGAAGATGACTTTGACATCTCGTTCTTCAAACGGGTCGTGAATGTAAGGTTGTCCAGAACGGAACATTGCGAGAACTCTCTTGTAATCATCGAGAGAAATTTCTCCGGTGACGGTGTAAGCAGCCGATTCAGAACCCTCGTCATGAAGGTCATCACCTTCTTCGCCACGAATAATCGTGCGAGTAAGACGACGAGTGAGTCGTACTTTCATGTCGGCATTCGGAATACGAACCCAATCAGCACTCGTCGTTCCTGATGCGGGGCGAATAAAAAAATCGATACCAGCCATAAGAGACCTCTGTTAAGACCACGCAGTGGCAAGGTCTTCAATGTTGGGTTTGGAAAGTATCATCCTACGATTCTAAACCAACCAAATCTTGGTTCATGAAGTGTGCCTTCATTCGAAAGTTCATCGAGCTTTTCCTCAGCCAAACCTCTATCAAATCCGCGAGAAACCGCATTCGTTAAAACGGTCTCAAAATCGACACCGTCACCTTGATCGAGCTGCTCGATAATGGACAGAATCGTGTCTTTGACTTCCGATTCTCCACCTGATGCAGCCTCACCTTCAACAGAATCTGAAGGTGGAGTAGGTGCAGCAACAGGTTGACTGGCAGCCTCCATACGGCCTTCGGCGATGTCCAAAGCCTGCATGATATTGAGTGTATAATTTTCAGTATCGATCTCACCGTAGTGATTTCGAGAGACGAGAAGTCCATCGACCATATATTCCGGTATTTCTGCAGCTAACAAACCCTCTCGAGTCGGTTCTGCGGCTAATGAATCTGTGAAATATTTCATCCTTTGGAGGGTATCTTCGCACGTTCGAGTGAGCCAGAGAGCGTATTGTTGCGCATCGATTTCACAGGCTTCCTCAGGTCGTAATGAAGTGTAGACTGCTCCTTCGTCGGTTTGATACCAACGAGATTTAGCAACCATGAGCAGAAGGACTGGTTCACCAACCTCGGTTTTTTCAACGAGGGAGAGGGTTAATTCACGCATTGATTCACTTGCGTAATCGCCAACAGAGAAGTAATGTAATCCTGACGGATCTCGCATTTGACCTTGATAAAGCGTAGAACCATTCGAGGTTTCCCGCACCTCAAGCCGTTCCAGAAGACCCGCAACAACCACTCTGTTCACTTTTGCACCGAGTTTGGTGATAACGAAAGAAGGGTCATACTCGCCCGAACCTTTCTCATTGAGGGTTGCTTCACTAAACTCCGAAGCGAGCATATGCCATGCTGGTTGACGCTTTGCGCGTGTTCCGGATTGCATCAAGCAACCCTCCATTGTGCACGGATTTCAGTAGCACGCAATCCCGCATCTTCTTCGACCATAGAGGCTCCATCAGCAAGCAGCATTGCACCCTGTTCATCGACGATAGTTCGTCCAGAAGCTTTGACCTTACGCCCGAGCATCTTTCCCCTCAACGATTGAACAAAGGCAACCTGGCCGGATTCGTTAACCGCCTCTCGAAGTTGTGATTCATCCATTCCGAGAAGCGAGAGAGTTGCTTCCTTATTGGTTAACAGAGATACGCTGGAACGTCCATCATCGATAGCCAAGCGAAGGCGAATGTCACTGTTCCCTTCATTGGGCCCGTGCTCTCCACATACGCCATCGCGAAGGACCCTGCGGCACTCTGTGCAACGCAGGATGAAACCTGAATCCTCACGTACGCTCACGACTACGGCAATTGTCGAAATACCAACTCGACTGGAACCGCTTGCCAATTCATTCAAAGGAACCTCGACTGTATGATTCTTCAAATCAAGTTCACTGCCCCATGGCGGTGCATCGAGTATCTCGACTTGGTCGACGGTGTCAACGGTGATATCAGGGACGCCTTGCCAGGCTCTTACTCGCACGCCTTTCAAACGAACTGTAACGGGCAGTTGATCTTCTGTAATCGGCAATTCATTCCATGCACTCATGCGACAACGACCTGTTGGGTCAGCAATTTGGCCAGACCAGAGGAAACGCTCTTCGCCATCGCGCATGAACGAGCGTTTTTCCCATTCAGTGATTTGAACAACCGCATCGACATCCCGAGCGCCATCACGCAGTTCGGAAATTGTAAGGACAGTTTGTTCTGAAAGAGTTTCAGCATCAGCGAAATTCTTGTCGTGATAAATTTCTATTTTCGACGTTCTACCAAAGTTGAGTTCTGGTGTATCACGGAATGTTCGAACTTGAGCACCTTCAATCTTGAGGAGGGTTCCAACTTCGTGATCAAACGGCTCCCAAGAAAGGAAACCAATGGTTCCTGTTTCGTCAGCCATGCGACCTCGAACGATATCAATCGAGCCCGAGCCATCTTTGCGATGGATCTGGTCAGGGCGCGAAGCAAGAATCCGGCCAACAACACAAACATATCCTTCTGCAGGTAGTGTTGAGATTGCTTGAGGTTCCCCTGGTGCAACCACCGGTCGAGTTCCTTCACGGACGACAGCAATGCGCGTTGATTGGTTAATGTTCAGTGACATCTTACCTTGATATTCGTTCACCGATGCACCCTCTATGCGAACAACAGAGCCAGGGGTGATATTGGAATTAGGACCCCAATCTTTGTATTCCCAACGGTTTTTCTCACCATTTTCTTCCCAAGGATTGTCTTCCAAGAGGCCGAATGCAATCTGTTTTTGTTCACCTCGAATGGTTTGGTCGCGAATGTTATGCGAGATGATTTCAACTTCAATTTCAATATCACGGTCATCGCCTTTCAGTTCGCTCAATCGACTCACCTTACGAGTTGGTTTCGGACTTGAAGTCGAAGACGACCCGACACTCCCTGATGCGGGCGTTGGCGTCGTTTCACCTTTGAAACGGCGAAGTATCGAGCGCATTGCGTCTTGAGGAGGAATGAAAAACTCTTTTTCGTACTTTTCAAATGCCGCTGCGATTTCATCAGCATCTGCGTCAGGACATTCGGCAAGTATTGATTTTACATGCGTTTCATATTTTTCAGACATCGCAATGACCTCCGTCAGGCATATTCGTTCGGGGCCTGTACGGAGAACAGGCTGCGGGCTTTCGTGCGGTTTGGTTGAGACTATACACTCCCTTGACCTCCATGTTTCCTTAGAAGAGAGACGACAGGTCATAAAGAATACCGTGGACTTTTTTGCTTTCAAGAAAACAATGAAACAAGTCACTGTGGGGTTCAAACAGGGTTGATGCGAAGACCCTGCATGAGCAGAACATCGGGGAGATGCATGTTGCCAGAAGAATAGGAGCCTTGAACGCGCACATCATCACCGAGATGAACATCATTGGAGAGAGCCTTTGCAAGGTTGCCCGATAAGCCTGCTTGCTTAACTGGACCAATGACTTCACCGCCCTCTACTCGCAGGAGAGTACTGGTTGTAACAGAGAAATCACCGCTGGTAGGATTAGCGGTATGAGCACCCATTACGCTGTGAACGATGTACCCCTCCCCCATGCGTTCAAGCAACGCGTCTTGAGAGGAGCTTTTGAGAGTGGAAAGCATTTGAAGGTCTGAGCAGCCAGTGCTTGGAGGGCTCTGATGACCTCCTCGAACCGCACAACCATTTGTTTGGGCATGGTCTATGCGACCTTCAGCTACTTGCTGTGCAGCATCTCGTGTCGACCAAAGCGAACCAACAAGACGGCCTTGTTCGACGAGGGTTTGACGGCGAGTAGGGACACCTTCACCATCACGTGCTGATGCAGATTTACCACCTTCGAGTCGGCCGTCATCGATGAGCGAGAGGTCTTTTGCAAGAACCAGTTCGCCTTGCTTACCCGACCAGAAAGATTCGTTTCTCACTAACCGATCACCACGAACCGCAGAGGGAACAACCATTGAGAACAAAGGTGAAAAACCTTCACTTGTCATCAAAACCGGAGTATCATGAGCCTCGGTATTCACTTCGATGGGTCCGCGCGTTTTCTGCGCCCAATCAACTGCAACTGAAACGCAGTCTGGAACGTGTTTCAAGCGCTGACGACTTGAGTCTCCTTCATAGGAACTGGTCAATTCCCCATCTGCTTCAATCGATACTTGAACGCCGATACCGTGCGATGTCGTGACACCGCTCGATTCGATACCTTCGCTGGAAAGTATCGCTCCCGCACTTGCCCCGACTCCTAAGCCGCCTCCAGTAACAACTGCTCGTTCATCAAGAGACGAAACCTCACTCAAAATTGAATCCGCTTGTTCCAAGAGATCTTCAGGACCAATATCGAGAATGGTTTTGTCGAATAACCCACCCACTTTTTCGGCCTTTTGCTCACTTGGCAATGTGAAACCGGCAACGGAGGGCGAAACTTTTGCGATATCTCGAGCTTGTTGGATGGCATAGTCTGCAGAACCCAAATCTACCAAGTAGGCGTAACCAAAACGACCATCTTCCACGACCCGAATACCATAGCCACCTTCTCCACCACCAGCTGCAAGAGAAATTTTTCCTGCCTCGATGTCGATGCTATGCCCGTATGACTGTGAGGCAACGATTTCCCACTGTTGGACACCGTGATTGTTGCAGAGTTTGCCTATTTCTCGACAACCGTCAGCAATACGGTCAACTGCATCATCGGGAAGCATGTTCATCCCACCAATGCTTGAGAAATTCGCATGATTGGGCCACCGTCACCGACTGGAACTGTTTGTCCTTTACCACAGAAACCTGGTGCAGCAAGACGTGCATCACGAGTAAGTCCATCGACATCCTTGAGAATTTGAAGAGTCAAACCGCTCACGCTGACATCCTTCAACGGACGAGTGAGTTCTCCATTCTCAATCAACCATGCTTCTTGAGCAGCGAATTGGAATGAACCTCGACCTGTGTCGACTTGACCACCCCGTGAACCACAAGCATAAACACCATATTGAATATCTTCCATTAACTCATCGATGTCGTTATGAGTTCCTCCTTGAATCAAAGTATTGGACATCCGAACTAAAGGATGGTGCAAACCATCTTGAGCACGAGCACCTGCATTAGGTGATATTCCAAAGTGATGGGCTGATTCACGATGGTTGAGGTATTCGGTGAGAACCCCGTTCTTGATGAGTACTTTTTCACGTGTGTCGAGACCTTCATCGTCAATCGGATGGGAACCATATCCGCCTCGAATTGTTGGGTCATCGACAACAGTGACAATATCGTTACCAATCGTTTGACCGAGTTTTCCGTCGAGGCATGAATCGCCTGCTGCAACCAAATCTGCCTCACAAGGATGGCCGAGAGCTTCGTGAATGTAGACACCTGTTAAGTCTCGATCAGCGATAAGTGGTAACTTTCCAGATGGAGCACGCTCAGCCTTGAGTAAACGAAGCGTTGCAATTCGGGCAGAATCGCCGAGTTCTACGAGGTCGCATCCTTCGATGACTTCGAGACCACCTTCACCTCCATGTCTTGTCCTATAGGATACAACTTCGCTTCCATCACGTCCGGTAACGCTTGCGTTAATCAGCGACCTCTGGAAGGACCAAGCACGATTCATACCTTCACTTGTCATCAGTTCAGTGTGAAGATGTTCGTCACTCCAGCCACAGGTGACTGAGATAATTCGATCATCATCCGCAGCACTGTCATGGAGGGTCTTTAGATACTCAATTTTTGTTTGCAAATCAGTGTTACGAACGTCGAGTTTTGACTTCCAATGAATTTCATCTTCAAAAATTGGAACCTCTGCGAGTTGAACCGGTTTGTCCTTTGAACTTCGTCGTGCAGCTACTGCTTTCGCTAAACGAACTGTAGATTCGATTTGAGTGGGGAGGGAAAGCAAATCTGTTGTTGAATGAACACCCCATGCTCCATCTGCGAGAACACGCAAAGTAACGCCAACCTCTTGGCCTGGAATTGCTCGTTCAAGTTTCGCATCACGCAATGCGACACTTGAATCTGTAATGGCCATCAAACGAACTTCAGCGTAAGATGCACCGAGGTCTTGAGCATCGTCGAGAGCCGCTTGAATTTTCGACTGATTGAGGTAGCGACCCGTACTTGGCCTATGTTCATCGGTTGGACTTGCGCTCATCACCATGGAAGGGCGTAGACGCGAGAGTGTTTGAACTCTACTCTGTTTTGATTTACTCAAGAAGTGAATTCTGAGGAAAGAATATGGCCTACAAGCGAGTTTTCAGTCAGTTCTTCATCATCGTCTTCAAATTTCATACCAATTCGAGTAGCACCCGATTTAGAAAGTAAGTATCGCATCGGTATTTTCTCGAGGTGCAATTGAGAAAGGAGTTCGTTTGCTTGAGCCTCTATTCCAACAAGACCAGATTCTTCCACCATACAGTCCGCCTGTTCTTCATCAGTAACCGCACTCGGCAAGAAGACGAGAAAACCCGCTTGGTCTCCGTCACGTATTCCTGCACGTTTGAATGCTTCAGAAACATGATGAGTACCGCAAAGATAGCGTAAAAACTCCGCATCAAGAGAACGAGCCAAAGCGGTCGAGCGAATCCACCTTCGAGAAGCACAATTCCAAGCAGTCCACAACTGGAGTTCTGATTGTATGCATCCATCTCCAATCAGGACCCATTGAGAGTTAGGGCGTTGTTGCAAAAAGGACTGGAGTACTTCTTTCGCAACGACAGAATCATCTGAGCGCCAAGAAAAGCATGGGAAAGACGGATGTGCCATGGTGATTCCAGTGGGATATTCTCTTTCAATTATCCGATGGAGATTCGTCAGACAAGGGCACATCGTCGGCTCGTTGTTGAACCACCTTTGAAGGGTTCTTTTGAGAACGCGAGAGGACTTTTTCCACTTCTTTGTGAATCTTGTCCAGAAGCATTGGCCCCCATCCACGCTTGGCCAGAAGTTGATTTCGGGTCGGACGGTCCATGGCAAGAACGTCTTTCGGCGTACGTATACCCATTCCTGCTAATTCACGGGCACGCGAACGACCTACGTGTTTGATATTGACGAGTTGAAGCAAATCTGGTTTGCAACCATGCCGAATTCGTTGTCGAAGTAAGTCGAGCATGGTTGCAATCTCTCCAATCATAGGAAGGTGTTCTTCTGCAAACACATCATCCGTGAGAAGAACTTGTTGACCGGCTGCCAAAAGCCAACCCATGAGGTCGACACGGTGATGAACGTCGCCTGGACTGACATCGAGGTCACTTTCAATTGAACGTAATGTTTCCTCTTCCGTCCACATTTCAAGCATCCATGCAGATTTAACTTTCCCCAACAAGCGCTCTTCCAATGTATCATCGGCAAGCAGTTCATCTTCAACAGAATTGGTCTTTAACCAAAGCGAAGAACTGCGTTCCATTTCAGAATTTTTAGCCCAAAGCGGTAAGAAATCAGGAGTAGAAGAAGCCAAGTGCATGAAGCCGAAGTCGGTTACGGGAGCATTCTTTCGAACCTTACGACGGACTGCCCGCCTTAATCCGGTTCGAAGTACAGAAGCCGAAAGCGGGTCAAGATAGAGTTGAGTGATTCGTTCGCCCATCAATGTTGCCTCATACTCCATGGAGGAATGATCGGTTCCTGAAGGTGAAGACCATCCACCAACATGAGCTAAATCTGAAGCAGAAGTGAATCCGAGAGATGCGGTTGTGAAAGCGGATGAAGCAGGATTCGATGATCGTGGTTCAACTGGAGATGTGCTCAATTCAATGCCTTCAGTTGAGTGAGCGATTGAAGCCCAAATCGGCATCTCATCGTCCCAGTTCTCTTCTTCTGTCTTGCCAACTTGGGCGTCTGCACGGCGTTTCGCATACTCTTCATCGTTCCCCTTTCGGCGAAGAAATCGCTCATCTACCAGCCAATTGAGCATCTCGTCAAGACGTTCATTAAGTTGATTTTTCGAAATTGATGCCCCAAGGAATGTAGCCGAAAAGAAGTCTCCAATTTCACCTCGATGACGAAAACCACCTGTTGCAATCGATGCCAAAAGGTGAGAACGTAAAGCGGGCTCACTCGCTAATTTTGATGAAATGGATTCGACTGGACCGAAGAAATACCGTTCGCTAACATCATCTGCAACACCCCACCCATCCGTGCCTTTGCACAAGACCCACGCTTCGCCAAAACTATCGTATTTCGGGCGTCCGGCACGACCGAGCATTTGTCGAACTTCCATGACTGGAAGGGGGCGACTCATTCCATCGTCCCAACGTTTGAGGTCTCTGACGAGAACTCTTCTTGCTGGCAAATTCACACCGGCTGCAAGCGTAGGTGTAGCGGTGAGTCCAATCAGCAAACCTTCCTTGAAAGCACCTTCAATGGCTTTTCGTTGACCAGAAGTTAATCCCGCATGATGAAATGCCACACCCCCTCGTATTGATTCAGCAAGACGTTCAGCCATTGCTGTTTGGCTACGTCCTTCAAGTGAAGAAGCAAATTGTTGAAGTCGATTCAACCGATCTGGGTCTTCTTTTTTCAGCCTTTTTTCAACTCGTTTCGATAATTTCAATGCTTCTGATTGCGCACTGCGTCGAGTACCTACAAAAATCAAGACTTGGCCATCCTGGTCAAGTGCATCATTGACAACCGCCCAAGAAGGATGCGACTTAGGTCCATCAAGGTCACGAGGGGGTTGAAGTATTTCGGATTCAGTAGACATCTTGGCCGATTGAACAAGCCTCGGCTCGAGATGAAGGTCATGAAAGGTACTGTATTCCAACGCCACTGGCCTCCACGTCGAAAGAATGAGGTTAGCATTCAGCCATGTAGCCAGTTCATCGCAATTTCCAACGGTAGCGGAAAGAGCAATAATCTGTGCTTTAGGCCGCAAATAACGCAGCCTTGTAAGGTTAATTTCTAATGTTGGGCCTCTCGTTGAATCGTTCATCAAATGAAACTCATCAGCAACCACAATCGAGACATTGGCCATGAGTTCTGAACGATTTCGCATCAAAGAGTCGAGTTTTTCAGATGTGCAAACAAGAACATCGCACTCGTCTATTTTCTTGGCCTCACCCGATGCATCACCGATTCCAAGTCCAACCGTTAATCCTACAGAGCCGCCGAGTGCAACTAAATCTTCATGCTTTTCACTGGCGAGTGCTTTGAGCGGAACAATATAGACTGCTTTCGAACCAGGTTCATCGATGAGTAAACGCCGCAAAATACCTATGTAAGCAACTAACGACTTACCGCTCGCAGTTGGAATTGCAAGTAAGGTGTTGGCACCTGAAAGGACACTGGGCATCGCTTCAAATTGGGGTGGGTGAAGATCTTTGATACCCCATGAATTTGACAGGAAATCAAGGGCTTTGGAGGGCAAATCCAAGCGTAATACAGCCCGCTCGCTCTCCTCCATGTATCGACAGTCGCGCCAACAGTCCAAAAGGACAACGCTTGGAAAGTTTCAATCCGACACCCATAAGACCCGCCTTCTCATGACCTTACACATGCCCGATGATGTTGAAACAATGGTAGATGAGCGACTTTCTGTCTTCCAAGACGAACCAGATATGAATGACTGGGTCGAAGTTATGTGCGGAGCAGCAATGGCCGTCCTCGGTATTTTTCATCTTGTTGAACCTTGGGAATTTGTCAATACTGAAGTCATGCGATGGTTTGCCGCAGCAGTAATTGCCGCTGGAGCAGTTTGGGCAGGTCATGGACTCAAAGACATGGCTGTCAAAGAAATGCGCCGTTCAATTGCGATCCTTGAGATGTCACAAATGGATGATGGTCCAAACCATGGCTTAATCCGTGACGTTTTGCTTAATCCTGATGCTTACCGCTCTTTCCTTCTTGAATCCTATGAATCCGCTTGGGAAGACGGTATCATCACCGAAGAAGAATTAGCAGAACTCAAATCATTCCAAGATGCTCTTGGAATCACAGATGAGGAAGCAGCGAAGATGAATGTCGATGCTGCGGTAAAATCTGCATCGAAGGATGGAGAGATTTCTGAGGAAGAGGAAAAGAATATCAAGAAAGCAGCAGAAAAAGCTGGAGTCGATTCTGAAGAAGCAATCAAGGATGCTAAGAGTAAGGCCAAAAAAGGCAAGAAGTGAAAATCACTTCCACTTCGAATCGTCTCCAAAAAGACTGCGTGCGAGAGCTTCAGCCCTCTTTCTACGATGAGATTCTGAACGGCTTGCAAATGCACACATTGCCATACCGAGCAATGCCACTGGAGAAGAGAATGGAATGAGACCTGAGGCATTTTCAATGTCCAATATTTGAGGAACGTCGGCTATGTCGAAACCTGGAGAAGGAATAAATCGGACATCCAATAAATCAAAATCACAATCACAAAGACTCACAGAGACCTGCTCAGGGAAAAGAGCCGACTGAAGCAGAACCCAATCATTGGAACTTACAGAATTTGGTCGAGTACCCCATGCCGGAACGCTGACTGTATCTGTTGCTTGAACAGTTACCATTTCAAAATCTATGTGGAAAATGGATGATTTGGGGGGTTCATCGACCACCATCATTGCTTCAAGCATCAAGAGGTCGAGGAACAGTGAGCGCCCTGCAAGAAGAATAAATCGCACAGATTGCTGCTCAAGCATTCCTTGATCTCCAGTTTGTACACCTCCAAGTGCGACTTGAGAAAAGATAGCCTGGTCAATGCGGAAGTCCTGTAATTCTGGAATAACCAACTGCCACCTGCCATCAGGTAGGGGGAGTGCCTCTTCAACCTCAAGCCGCATTTCTAAACGGTCACCGTCCAACATACCCCATGTTGAACTTGAATGGGTAACCAACACTTGTTCAGGGACGCCAGGATAGGATATATCCCATAACTGTTGAAGCCGCATGTCAATCAAATCATCGAATTCGATCTCAGACTCATTTTTACCTTCATCTGCGAGTACCCACATTGGATGAAAGATTCCTCCAACAAGAATCATCAGAACTCCCGGAGTAAAAACACCAAGTCGTAGCATGCTCGAGGTTGAATTTTTCAGACTATCAATCACGAAGAAAATGAGAGCGAGAAAGGAGATGAACAGCAAGCCAAAACCCGATTTTGAGAGTTCAACAGCATCCTTTTCATCACCCAAAATTGCCGAACCAGCAGGATAGAATGATTCGCCATCAAATTCAACTGGATTACTTGGACCTAAACTTTCAAACGCAAGTTGGCCCGACCAGAGATATGGTTGGAACTTACCTGCAGTTCCACCAATACAGAAGATGTATTCCCCGACCGGGAGAGCGCGCCAGCGATAGGTGATTCGAGTTGTATCATCATTTTCGTTAACAACAACAGACGGAGCGGGTGAAAGGCGTCCTGATGGCTGGATTAAATCAGGTAAGCCGTGACTCTGTTGAATCTCAACGGGCACGCTTTCCCATTCCAAATAGACATTCAAAAGTTCATGCTGCTCGATGTCAAAACGCCAACAATCTCGGTCGTTTTCCAGTAAGGCACCGTAATGAATGGTTTCAAAATCAGTCGAACGAGGTTCAAGATCACTTGACGGTTCATCGCTGTTTCTTGAATGAACATCTTCCGACCAAGGAATCTCCAATATCATTGAAGAGGCTCCTCGCAAATGCAACTCCCAAGTACCTGGGCGGTCAAGAACAAAGGTCAAACGTAGCCGTACTGTTTGTTCAGGCCAAAGCAACCGCTCGCCATTTAATTGGAGTTCTTCATCTTCAAGAGTGTACGGATTAGACGTTGAAGCCGATGGTAGAGTTTCCGCATCAAAGTTCCATGTTGTCACTGAAGAGGCAAGAAGGAGAGATACTTCCAATTCAGGTTTATTGGCACCTGATAATTCACCCGTGAATCGCAAATCGATGACCATCGATTTGAGGGTCGTTGGCAACAGTGCCAAATCAGATTGTTGAGGACTCATCTCAAACTCTAACGTGACTGTATCAGGTTGAGCCGGAGAGGCAAAAACGGTATTCGAAATGACTTCTTCACCGCTCGCAACGGGTGTAAGGAGACATTCATCATCCTGAATACATGACAAAAATATTTCTTCACCACTGCTGGCTTCAGAAAGATTCGCTTGAACACCTGGAATGCACAGAGAAAACAGCAAGACGCAGAGTACAACGATGAATGCTCCATACGGTCGCCGTTCAGCATCCATATTGCGACCCATAGTACGCCCTCGCCAGCATCCCCCTTCAATTCACTGTAGGCAATTGGTGACAAGACGAGGATTTTTTTTATCGATAAGTGTTGAATTACACTGACGACATTTGTATCGGCCACGGGAACGCTTCTTGCGAGGGAATTCCCTTTCACAGTCTGGACAACACCACAACCAAACCGCTTTTTCACGACGCAAATGTTCGGTAAATTCGACCCCTAAAAGACCAGCTGTGTGTCCAGGCCATGCAGCCTCGAGCCTACGAAAAAGAGAATTGTGCGCCCTTAGTCCGAGTGCATGAATGTATTCATGATGCAAGACAAACGCGGAGTATGCTTTCCACTTTGAACTGAGCATCTCAGGATGCAAGTCAATCACCTCAACATCAACTGGGCGAAGGTTTCCAAGGTCCACACCTCGCCTCCAACGTGTCACTCCATGCCGTTGTGTTGCGTTTCGACGCAGAACTCCGAGAGGTACTGAGCGTAGACTCTGAACATCTGCATCCGCCCACTCAGGCATATCAAGCATGACGTCAACGACAAAATCCCTTAACTCCGTGAGAAGCGCAATTTGTTCGTTATTTGGTTTGGCCATACCGTCATTCAACTCCAACGATGATATGCCGGATGACCTTCTTTTACCGCAACGAATAATCCACTTCCAGTTGCACAAACCTTGCCGTTTGCCTCCAGCAACAATTCGATTTCAGCCCTATCTTCACTTAATTGCTTGATTTGACTGGTCACTTTGAGAACGACATCTTTCGGCGTCGGCCGGCGTAATTTAACCGTGTAGGAAGCAGTTACAGTACAGGGTGGCTCATCCAAGCCTTGCGCATCCATAATCGCTACCGCTGCAGTCCAGTTACCGTGACAATCGAGCAGCGTACCAATTATTCCTCCATTGATCATCCCCGGAAAGGCTTGGTGATGTTGTTCAGGTAGATACTCCATAGTAAGGCCGTTCTCTATTCGAAAGCTGTTAATCTGCAAACCGTCTGGATTTGCAGGGCCGCAGCCAAAACAAATTGAAGTTGGGGCATAATGTTGCTGGACGCTGACTTCTTCCATACCCCTTGGGTTACCTGTAAGCACTTGTTTTCTTTGCTTGTTTGAGAGAGGAGATACGCATTCTTATTGAGGAGGATTCGCTGCCAAGGACATGGCAGCGAAGAAGCCCCGCAAGAAGGCGAAAATTCGCGTCGCCCATGAATTGTCGAAACGGCGGAGAAATGCAATTGAACAGGCAATGAATGCCCACGAACTCGAAGATAGACCAGAATGGGATAGGGGAGCGGAATGGTCAAACATCCGCTTCTATCGAAAGGTCATCAAACCTGGAACCATGAGAACGGTTCACCTCCCGCTTTTGGAAACGGACTTAGGTGAATCATGGCCGATTCCTGTCACGATTCTCCACGGTGTTCGACCCGGCCCGACTGTTACGATTTTGGGTGGTGTTCACGGTGATGAATTAACCGGGCCATCAACCTGTACGCATTTACTTTCAAACATCTTTACTGACTCAGGTAAGCCACTCGACCCAAAGCACCTGGCTGGTACAATTCGAATTGTGCCAATTGTGAATCTACCCGGATATCGCTCTAAATCTCGTTACTTCCCTGATGGACGAGACTTAAATCGTCATTTCCCAGGGGATATGAAAGGTTCAACGACAAAACGTGTCGCTGCTCAAACTTGGAAATATTTGTTTTCCGATGTCGATGCAATTGTCGATTTGCACAGTGCCGGAAAAGGGCGCTCAAACATGCCACAATTGAGAGCAGATTTGGCGCACCCCGGGTCAAATATTTTGGCAAAAGCGTTCGGAATAGAGATTATTCTCGACTCAAAACCTCCTTCCGGATCATTACGTAAAACGGCAATCCAAGTTGATATCCCTGTGGTAACATACGAGGGAGGTGGTGCAAACTTCCTCGACAATGAGGCGGTTAAAGTTGCCATGCACGGCGTATTGAATGTTCTTCGTTCACTGCGAATGATAGAGGGTAACCCTCACCGACCCAGATTCCGAATACTCGCCAGTGGCTCTCATTGGTTGCGTGCCGGTGAAGGTGGACTGTTGGATATGTTTGTTTCCTCGGGTTCTGTAATGCGAGAAGGAGAGGTTATTGCGACTATTTCTGACCCTGCCACACCTGGAATCACCGTTGACATCGTTGCCCCTGAAGATGGACTCATCATTGGTGCAGCGACCAATCCGTTTACTGCTGCAGGTATGCCAGTTGGACATTTTTTACCAATCTCAAAACACATCAAATTGTTGAATGACCAAATTGATGAAAGTGGCAGATTCCTTGTATCAGGATCTCAAGGTGAGCCCGTTTGGAGAGAAGATGCAGAGGTTGACGAAGTCGCTGTTAACGGTAACTGGAGCGGTGGCAGTGTTGATTCAGAATGGACGGTTACCAAGGAGCAAAATGCTGCACCAGGTGACACATTTAGCGACAATGAAGAAGAGGCTTGAATCAAGCGTTAAGGAAATCATCGACTGCCTTCTTAACTTCGGCATCGTCCATATTCCTTCTCTGACTCTTTGCGATTTCAAAGATATGTGCAACCAGTTCATCTGAAGTCTCATAGCCATTCTGTTCAAGCCACCAAATAATGTTCGAACGTCCGGCCATGTGCCCGATACGAATCACCTGCTTGAGACCAAAATCACCGGCAGGAACACCAGAATAAACTCGGTCTGCAAGCCAATCATCTCCTTTGCGCATGGCTTTGATGACTGCGGATGCATGGACCCCAGTACCTGTCTCGAATGCATCTGTTCCAAAGACTGGATAATTTCGTGGAAGTGGAACTTCGATATACTCATTCGCCTTTTTGACATAATCGTTCAGCAGAGTGAGGTCGTTATCAATTACCCCGAGCAGTTGGAGATTCACCAAAGTGAGGTCAATTGGAGCATTACCAGCACGCTCACCAACACCTAATGCGGTTCCGTGTATGACATCCGCACCCGCTTCAAGAGCTGCAATGTTATTTGCAACGCCTAATCCACGATCTTGATGACCATGCCAATTGATTTCAATTTCAGAGCGCTTAAATCCACTGTCTTTGATGACTTCTTCATCAATAAATTGGAGGAGTTTCCTGACACCATTCGGTGTAACATGACCGCATGTATCGCAAACACAAAGACTGCGTGCCCCTAATTCCATCGCCCGTTGATAAATGAGTTTGATGTCTTCGGGTTTTGAACGAGTTGTGTCTTCGGTAACAAACATGACTGGGACATCGTTTCCAACAGCATAGGATACTGCTTTTTCCATGGTTGAAGTGAGTTTCTCCATCGTCCACCCTTCGGTATATTGGCGGATAGGACTGGTTCCCAAAAAGGCGCTTGCTTGAATGGGAATACCATGCTTTTCTTGGAGCATAACAAGAGGTTCAATGTCGTTCATGAGCGTGCGAACTGCTGCACCTGGACGGATTTTGAAATCATGTTCAGTAATGTGTGTGAGCATAGCATCGATATGCTCTACATGGAAAGGTCCGGCTCCAGGGAGTCCAAGGTCAACTTTTTGAATGCCTAAATTTTCCATAAATGTGAGCAGTTCAATCTTTTGTTCAATGGTTGGGTTACGAGCACTTGGACTTTGCAATCCGTCACGAAGTGTTTCGTCGTCAAACCAAACTTCATGCGGATGATTCGCAGGATTTCGATTGATTTCGTAATCAATAGCATTCCAATCATAAATCAATGAACGCTCATCCATGTAACATCACCGCTCAGCCGACAGGGGCCGGTGCAAACACTCACAGTAAGGATTCATGTTTGAAGGCGTCGATTGTAGAAGGAACTCATTCCTCTTCAGAATTTGACCCTTCTTCGTCGCCTGGTGCGTCGTTTTCGACCAATTCAGCAGGGAGTCGAGCAGCAAAAATGATGTGGTCATCAAAACCGGTTTTCTTCGCATTTCTCAATTCCATTATTCGAGTTCCTTTCGATTTCTTGTTCTTCGTTTCCTTTGTCTGTCCGGCATTGATACGAATCATCATTCCTTTCTTGGTCAGCAAGAACAAATTGTCGTCAAGATTAGGGATTTGTCGAGCACTGATGATGTAATCACCGTTCTCATGGTCGAGGTTCATGGTGTAAGCACCTTTTGCACCTGGTTTTGTCTTTCGGTATCCATCCGTTCGCATCTTACCTTCACCAGTATCTGCATCGACCTTCTGATTACCTTCTGCATCCAAATCAGGGATTTTATCAGCAGTACCCAAGCGGCTTCGCTTCGCCATTCCATTACGAGTGATGGTAAGGATCTGAGTATCGGTATTCTCTGTCGACATCATGCCGACAACATGCCCGCCATCAGCGTTCTTTCGATTGCCAGTCCTAATGCCGTAAACTCCGGCAGAAACGCGTCCGGAAGCGCGTATGTCAGAACAAGCGAAGCGACTGGCGAAACCTGTGCTTGAAATCATGACAACGGCTGACTCATTTGTGGCAATTCGGACATTGACCAAACTATCGTCATTAAGCTTGAACTTAAGTGCAGACTTTCCGTTACGGAAGATGCGAACATATTCATTCAAGTCTGTTTTCTTAATTAGACCGAGACGTGTTGCGAAAAGTAAGAAATAGCCTGAAGGAGTCATTTTCTCACCTTTTGCACGAACAGGTGTAATACATCGTTCTGTCACTTCATCAACTAAGTCTTTGGAAATTGGTAGGATAGTGACGATGTTTTCATCGTCTTGTATCTTCTCAATGACGTTACGAATGTGACTTCCGCGTGCATGTCGACTGGCTAGTGGAGTTTCCCATGCTTTGAGGCCATATACGCGTCCCTTATCAGTAAAAATGAGTAAACGGTCTTTGCTGAAACACGTTACGATCAACTGAGGAGTATCCTCGTTCTTGGTTGCCACGCCTTTGAGGCCTTTTCCACCACGGTTCTGAATGCGGAACATTTCCACAGGCATGTGGCGAATATAATTGTCTTCAGAGAGGGTAATTGCGATTGCACGCTCTTCAATGAGGTCTTCACGGTTCATCGAAAGCGGCATAGGATCGATAAACGAACGGCGTTCATCCCCATGCCGTTCTATCATTTCATCTAATTCAGTTAACAAAATACCCAAACGGCGAGAACGTGAACCTATGATGTCTTCTAAATCAGCGATTCGGATTTGTAATTCTGCATATTCATTCTGAACCTTGTCCACATCTAAACGGCTTAATTGGTAAAGACGACGCTCAGCGATTGCTTTCGCTTGCGGCTCAGTGAAACTGAAAGCAGCAATCCCTGGCATGGTCTCTTCGCCTTTCAAGACCGCCTCAAATTGTTCACGGCTGGCACTTGCTTTACCGACCGCAACAACATCGTCAATTCTGTCTTGTGCTTTCACGAGACCCTCAAGGATGTGAGCTCGTGCTTGTGCTTTTTCGATATCGAATTGGGCACGACGTTCAATGATTGATTCACGATGCGAAACATAGGTGTGAAGCATGACTGGGAGTGTCAAGAGGACTGGGCGTCCATCCAAAATACCCATCATGTTTGCCGAATACGATTCTTGCAACCGGCTTGATTTGAACAATTGATTCAAAACAGCATGTGGGTCTGCATTGTTTTTGACTTCGATGACGACTCGAATACCTTCTTTGGAGGATTCGTCGCGAATGTCACGGATTCCGATCACTGTGCCCTTCGTAACCAATTCAGCAATGTGAACTAACATGTCTGCTTTCTTGACTTGATACGGTATTTCGTGGATAATAATTCGCTTACCTTTACTGTCATCATGAACATCACACTTGGAGCGGACATGGAATCTCCCTTTCCCAGAAGCATACATGTCATAGATACCATCGATGCCGTGAATCGAAGCACCGGTCGGGAAATCAGGACCTTTTACGTGCTCCATATATTCATCTATAGAGATTTGAGGCATCCCGGTATTCGCTTCACCTTCTTCGAGAATACGATTGACGTGGAGATGTATAGCGCCCCCTACTTCAGTAAGATTATGCGGAGGAATACGGGTCGCCATTCCGACTGCGATACCATCGCTACCGTTGAGGAGGAGGTTTGGCAAACGAGCCGGCAAGACCGTAGGTTCTTGTTCAGAATCATCGAAATTTGATTGGAAATCTACTGTTTTCTTGTCGATGTCATCGAGCATGTGTTTCGAAATTCGATCGAGTCGGCTTTCCGTATATCGCATAGCTGCAGGCGGGTCTCCGTCAATGGATCCGAAATTACCTTGGCCGTCAACTAAAGGATAACGTAGAGAAAACTCTTGGGCCATTCGAACCATAGTGTCGTAAATCGATTGGTCGCCATGGGGGTGATATTTACCCATTACCTCACCAACTGAACGCGCAGATTTGCTGAACTTTTTGTCCGATGTGTGGCCACCCTCATACATACCATAGAGAACGCGCCGGTGAACGGGTTTGAGTCCGTCGCGAGCATCAGGAAGCGCACGACCGATAATTACCGACATTGCATAATTAATGTAAGAAGTCTTCATTTCATCGTTCAATGGATGGTTCAATACGTTACCAGTAGGCATTACTTCGCCGTCTTCTTCGATGTTTTCTTCGTTCTCTTCAGATGTCAAGGTTGGTCACCTCCTTTGCGTGACGTTCGATAAACGCCCTTCTATCAGGGACATCGTCACCCATCAGAATCTCAAACATGCGATCCGATTCTTCCGCATCCCGAACAGTAACTTTGAGCATTGTTCGTGTGGCAGGGTCCATGGTGGTCTCCCATAATTGCTCTGGATTCATTTCACCAAGACCTTTGTAACGCTGAACTCCGATTTTCGTGTTGGGATTGTCGCCCTTGAGTTCATCGATAATTTGATCCCTCTCTTCATCCGAAAACGCATACCTGCTCACTCGGCCTTTCGAGAGTTGGTAAAGCGGAGGCTGAGCGATAAAGACGTGCCCCCCGGTAATTGCGGGCCGCATGAAGCGCCATAGGAATGTCAACATCAATGTCCGAATGTGAGCACCGTCAACGTCAGCGTCAGTCATGATGATGATTTTGTTATACCGTAATTTTTCGGGATTGAATCCGCCTTCATCTTCCGGATTATTACCTACACCTGCTCCAAGTGCACGAATCATGGTTTGAATTTCTTGGTTTTGGAATACTTTTGCAACATTGTGTTTTTGTCGCTCTACATTCAAAATTTTACCTCTTAATGGCAATATTGCTTGGATACGCCGGTCTCTTCCGGTCTTTGCAGAACCGCCCGCAGAATCACCCTCGACAAGGTAAACTTCGCATTCCCCAGGGTCGCGTGATTGACAATCGGCCAACTTACCGGGCAAACCGCCTCCTTCCAAAACGCCCTTGCGGCGAGTAAGGTCTCGAGCCTTTCGAGCAGCTTCACGAGCTTTGGAGGCAAGAAGGGCTTTGTCGACAATTTGCTTGGCTACTGAAGGGTTCTCTTCAAAAAATTCGCCTAACTTTTCATAGACAACCGTTTGGACAATACCGGTTACTTCACTGCTGACAAGCTTATCTTTCGTTTGAGAGGAAAAAGAAGGGTCAGGGTGTTTAACGCTCACAACTGCAGCTAATCCTTCACGGACGTCCTCTCCCGAAAGTGCGTCGCCTTTGAGCAGATTGCGCTTCTTTGCATAGCCATTTACGCAACTGGTGAGAGCAGTCCGCAGACCAGACATGTGCGTACCTCCGTCTTTGTTACGAATGATGTTGGTGTAGCAAAGGATTGATTCGCTAAAAGCATCAGACCATTGCAATGCAAGTTCAATTGAAACAGGGCCCTTTTCAGTTTCCTTTTCTCCTTCAATCACGATCACATTCTCGTGCATTGCTTCCCTTCGCTCATTCAGTTGCCGAACAAACTCAGCCAAACCACCTTCATACAGGTGTTCAACAATGTGCGGCTCTTCGGTTCGCTCATCATTGATGACAATTTGAAGGCCTGCATTAAGGAAAGATGTTTCTTTGAGACGGGTATTGATTTCTTCAAAATCAAACTCAGTGACGTCTGTGAAAATGGACAAATCGGGTTTGAATGAGATGATGGTCCCCGTATCATCACAAGCTCCTGTCACGTCCAAAGGCGCTACCGGCACACCGGCTTCAAATCGTTGGAAATGGATCTTGTTGTCGCGATGAATCGTTACATCCATCCACTCAGATACTGCATTGACTGCAGAAACACCGACTCCATGTAAACCGCCAGACACCTTGTATGAACTGTTGTCAAATTTACCGCCTGCGTGGAGTTTCGTCATGATGACTTCTGCTGCTGAAACACCATATTCATCATGCAGCCCGACAGGGATGCCTCTGCCATAGTCTCGTACTGTGAGTGAGTGGTCGGGGTTGAGGGTGATGTCAATTCGTGATGTATGCCCCGCAAGATGTTCATCTACCGAGTTGTCGACAACTTCCCAGATGCAATGGTGGAGGGCTGTGCCGTCATGAGGGTCTCCAAGGTACATTCCGGGTCGTTTTCGAACTGCTTCAAGGCCTTCAAGGACTTGTATGCTGGATGCGCTGTAATCGTCTGACAAAATAATTCCTCTGATAGGTTGAAAGAGTGGGTGGATTTTAGAATTTAAAATGCGATGATAAATGGGTTGGAAACGAGATAATTTTGGGCCGCAGTCCTCTACTTCTCTACCCTCGCCCCCCTCTACAACTATACCCTGTGACGAGGGGGTATAAAGGTACTGGAAAACGGGTGTCCTGCGACCCGTTTTACGAGCGAAAATCACGTACTGAAATGGCCCTCTGACAACAAGGAAAATTGTAGCAAAAAGAAGCGAAAAAGTAAGGAGAAAACTACAGTTTTTTCTCGAGGCACCAACGCAGAGTAAGCGAGAGCGTTAAGAAGCCAGCCTAAGTCGCCGAAAGCATGCCCAACCCCAAGATATGCGTATCTCTTGAAGAAACAACTGTGAAAGCAATGGTTGACGAAGCAGCACGTGCAGGTATTCAGGGCGCTGATATGGTCGAAGTTCGGTTTGACCGCTTGTATCTCAAAAAGCCTCAGGCAACTGTTACTGAGGATGAAGAGGGCAACCGAGTATCAACGATGCCGCCTGTTGAAGAATGGCCTGTAAAGGATTTTGAGGAATTGGATGTTGACAAGTCTATTGCTGACCTAAAAGAAGCCATTGGACTTCCTGTAATCTTCTCCGTGCGCTCGGTTCGAGACGGTGGCCACTTCTCAGGTGATGAAAAGCAGCGCATCGAAATCCTTCAAGCCGCTGTTGAATCTGAAGTCAAATGGATCGACCTGGAAATTTCGATTAAAGCAAAGGACAGAAAAGCACTTGTTGAATCTGCTAAAGCATCAAACTGCCAAATTATCGCCTCACAACACGACATGAGTGGCACCCCAAGTTCAGAAGATATCGTATCGATGATTACCTCAAACGCTGACAGTGGAGATATTGTCAAATTCTGCAGCACACTCAAGGATCATCAAGACGCCCTCCAAATCGTTCATGCCGCGAATGCTCTGAAAGACCAAGATGGAACTCCTCTTTACAGCCTCATGGCACTTGGAAACGGAGGCGACTGGGCACGACTTCACGCCCCCACTCTTGGGCAAGAATTAGTCTACGCAACCATGCGAGATGAATTCCGCCTCTCAGACAAGGGTCTTGTCAACGTTCGTGACCTTCAAGATGCTTGGAGACTGCTTGAGTATTAAACTCGAATACAGGCCTTCTAAACAGGGTTTTTACGGCATCTTACGCAGAGTCTGAGATTATGATTCTGGTTCAGACCATACCTGCTGTGTATTTTCTGATTGGGTTTCGATTGGTGGCGGCAATTCCACGATTTCCTTTGGCACCTCTTCAAACGGCGGAGGAGGAGGATTTTCTGCAGGCGTATCCAGCGAAGGTACGATATTTTGTGGGATTTCAGCAACCAAACCTGCTTTCATATATTTCGCATTGAGTATGAATGGGATAGAAAGAGTACCCAATAATACAGCCAAGAACACAAGGGATACTGTGAATGGAGGGAGAATGAAACTGCGTTCAGTTGTGATGAGGGTCACACTGGCAGCAACGATTGTATCCGGGGACTCTGCATCGTTATCGTGAACATTGTCCCAAGCATCAATTACGATATAGAAATCCTCCCAAGTAGTACCGGTGAAGAACGATGAGTAGATCTCCGGGCCATCTAAATTGAGAGCAAAATTAACTTCCGAAGTTTTCTCATATTCGTGTGAATCTCGATAGGATTTCCAACCCAAGAAATTGAAACTTCGCCACTCAGGAGGGATGTTGGAAAGTGACTCTTCAAATTCATCATAGCCGTAGTAATCGTCATGCGAGGAGTGATACGACTGCGTATAACTGTTGTATTCCTCAGTTGTGAGCAGGTAGATATCGCCATTCACAGGATTGAGGTTTGTATCTTGTAAAGTAATGCATACCGTGGTCCTGTAATCTGCTGAAAGATTGACCCTTAATGCGCCGACGCTGTCATTTCCAATCAACAAAGTCGTGTAGTGATTTTCCTCAAGTGGTTCAAGACGTGGAAGCATCCACGTTTCATACATCCATGGTTCTTCAGGACTCAGTGATAAATCCTGAGTAATTTGAGAGTTCTGGTCGTCCTCTCGCTGTTTTTCATCTTCATAATACACGACATCATCATCAAATCCACTCCACCAATTTCCATTGTGGAATGGAACCAATGACAACCTTTGAACCGTTTCATTCCATCGAACAGGAGTGGTATCTCCTGCACAAGAATCTGCAGCCTGTACCTGCATTGAAGCAGGTGTTGAAAGTGCGAGTAAGAGTATAGGCAAGAGCAAGGTAAGTGTAATCGAACCCACTCGAACGTAAGACGACATGCTTCCCCTCAAACAATGATAGGCAAGGAGGTTATACAAACTAACGGTTAAGATCTTCGTCGAAGAGGCCGAATATATCCACTGTCATCGCTCCTACGCTCATCTTTGGAAAGGATGCCTGGAGCTGGTGGAGGCGCGTGGTGATCCATGCCGAGTAAGCCACCTTGGTCTTCGACGTGTTCAACGTCGGTGTAGGTCTCAGAAGCTTGCTTTGCCTCATCTTCAAGATCGGATGGTTCTCGCATGACCAGCCAGCCAAGAATCAAAGCCACGGCAATCAATGCGACAAAAGTTGCCAGGTCGGAACCGGCATCTGCAAGCCAACTTTTCCAATCATCAACGCTGAAATCAGACAACGAAGGAGGAGCAGATGGTTCCGGATTCACGTCAATTTCTTCATCCATAGAATCGCAAATACCAACGCTATCGCAAATTTCAAGTCGAATTGTGTAGGTCCCAACTTCGCTCCAACTACCAGTGATTCGGGAAACTGAACCGGGGAGTGGTTCAATCCAGTCGTCAGCAGGATTTCCGTTATTATCGGCATCAACTTCGATATCTAAATCCCAACGGATTTGTAAATCTGGGCTAAGGGTCACATCTCGGTCCGAGATAGAACCATCGTTGATATTCGTGTCACGATAGACTGCGATTGCCAAGTCCGTTTCGAGGTCAGAAAAGTTCGCGACAAAGGAATTGGAATCCGATACTATGATTTCCTCGGGGACGAAGATATTGTGAATAACTGGTGGGTGGTCGATGACGACGGTAAAGTATGCACGAGTGACATCACCAGTTCCAAAGGCGTCTCGAACGGTGAGTGAAACGGTGTATTCTCCTGGCAGTGAATATGAATGCCAAGGCGTCGCTTGGTGCTCCAGCGGAGACCCGTCTCCGAAATCCCATGTGTATTGGACCAATCCATTCCAATCAGGAGAATTAACGTCGAACGGTACATATTTTCCTTCAAATGTTTGGTCACCATCTCGGGTGCCATCTGAATTGAAATACAGCAGCGAATGCGGTGCTGCGAATGTGTCACCTTGCTCATTGAAGGTTCGTGACCAGTCTAAATCCGTTACCTCAGGAAGAACACTGGAGTCCGTCATTTGTTCATCGTTATACCACGCATCGAGTATCTGAACAGCGATAATGGGCAGAGGATTTGCGATTTCAACAGTGAGAACTCGAGCGATACTTTTCGCACCAGCGGCATCGATTACAACCAACTTTACGGTGTGAACGCCGGGCTGAGAGAACGTATGTGTAACTTGCGGACTCGCGCCAAATGTGCCATCGTCTGAGAAACTCCAGTTGTATGTCAAATCACTGGAATCACCGACTGTCCCATCGGGGTCAAAGGAGTCGCGTCCATCAAAAGTGTAAGGCGTTTCGACCTCACCGTCTTCGACACGGAAGTCAATGATTGAAGTCCCTGATGTGGTGGTTTTGACAATAAAGTCAGCAACTGGAATTTGGTTCTTAACCAACACTGATAACACAGCAGTGGCGGTACTGCCGTCATCATCCATGACGGTTAATTCAGCCGTTTTCAAACCCGGTGTGTCCCATGAAGGCATGGGGTTGGGATCGTTTGAACTCGTCAGTGTAAACTCATCATCACGGTCGGTAACGCCGCCGTCAAGATTCACTCCTTCAGGGAAAAACCATGCATGTGAAACAAGACTTCCGTCTGAATCCTTGAAGACATCTGGCATCACGATCGAAGTGTATGTATCAGTTGATAGCGTGTCCGAGAAAATTTGGTAAGGTATACGGTTGTTCACATAAACCAAGATATTTTTGACACCTACATTATTGCCGTCTGAAACGGTGAGCGTCAAATTATATGTTTCATTGATGCTGTCAATCTCGCCCCACTCATGAGCCGCTTCAAACATTCCAATTCCACCTTCAGTATCTCCATCACCCCAATTCCATTGGAAGGACAAGCTTTGCGTTGGAACATTATCTACGGTGAGAGAGGCTGAAAACAAAATCATCTGATTGGTGAGAATTGAAATCTCTTCGTCAATAACAACACCATTCACAGTAATCAAAGGAATCGGAGGCGAAGAATCGGTGATATTCAATTCAAGAATGTCAGATTCAGACCATGAACCCCCTTGGTCTTGAACACGGAGTGTAGCGTTGTACATTCCAGTTGTTTGGTATGAACGGAACGGGGATTTCAATCCAGAAGTCGTTGAATCTCCGAAGTCCCAAGCATAGGCTACAGGCGCATCGAGATACGGCAAAGAGTTGTTGTCAAACGAGAGGCCCCATGCATCAAATCCATCTCCGTTAAATTGAATATTTTCCCATGTTTGAGACTCATTCGGAGTGAGTGTTCCATTCGCGGTTGGCTTCATGTTATTGATGATCTGTGGCGAGGAAGTAAGCGTGTCCACTGTCGTCCCAATCATGTCTTCCATTTCCATTTGGAAGGTGAATTGTGAGTCATATGGAGCAGTGAACCAAATGCTTTCTTCAGCAGCAACGCCGCCACCAGCAGATACTCTCTTGGTCTGTGTATCGACAACATTTCCACTGTTATCGAGCACCTTGGTTGTTACATCAAGGTCTTCAAAGAACGCATTTGAGAAAACTTCGTAATTGATTCGAACTGTATCAGGCGATCCATCTCCATCACGGTCGCTCAGTTCAGTCGTGTTGAGCGTCAATGTGGCTGGAGAAGTAATTCGGGCCGCTTCGATATCGACGGTGCCTTGAGGATAGGAAGGCCCACAGGAAGTGTAATCGCAGTCTGCAACCGTACTTGCATACCATGTGATGGCCCAAACTTCATCGGTCAAATTTCCAAAGCCAGGGATAAGTGCAGTAGCGACGTTGTTTTGGAAATCCAAATCAGTTGCAGTCCACAAGCCATCGGCTGTTGCTCGGGACACGACAACACCATCAAATTGGCTGACGTCAGCAGTTAGACGCATGGTGAGTGGTGCAGGAGATGATGCTCCTGGAGTAAATTTGAATGCACGAATTCCCCAGCCTTCAACGGAATGTCCTGTTGAAGTCCATGGACCTGCCCAGTTGCTGTTCGTATCTGCCGGTTGAACGCGACAAAAGGAGCCAGAGGAACACGTCGAAGTCAAATCAAGGTTCGAAAACCCATAGATTCCTTGAGAAGAATCCAAGACTGCGGCAATCGAAAAGTTCGCAAAAATCTCCCCCATTGTGCGACCGAGCATACCGCTTTGGCCGCTGACAGGAGAGCGTGCTAAGTTCTCAACACCCAAACCTCCTGTTGCTGAATCTTGAACCAATTGACGCACAGCAGGACCGCCGCCGAGATGATCTGCCAAATACATTGTGAAGATGAATCCGGCTCCATAATCAGCAAAGCGTTGGTTCCACCAGCGTACTGAAAGTTCTGATGCTTGAGTCCATTGATTCAGGTGACTTACGAGGGTAGAATCGGCACCAAAGCACAGATAGATAGCAACATCCGCATTACCCTCATCAATCCAGAGATTTTCATAAGGGTCCTGTGCGTTGTGCAGCAAATGTTCGAGTTCGTGAGCAAGAATCGACTTACCCCAGCTCAGCGTAATATCAGCGTAATCGACAAAAACAGCTTCTCGAGAGTTCGACATCGATGGGGCGAAATATCCACCGATGTTGAAAGCGCCATCAATGTCGTAAATGACAATTTGAACTTGGCAGTTATTGTCAACATCCGGTGGTGCAAGACCTCTTCCGTCTTGGTAGTCCTTTCCGTAGTAAGTCGTCATAGTGGGATAAATGGTTTGATCCCAAGAAGATGCAAGATTATTCAAAACTGTAGAGCTCAATGTTCGCCCCGATTGAACGAGGAATGCTACAGTTGTGGTCGTTTTAGCAACATAAGTGTCAACAGAACCACCTGAAGTCGGAACGGTCAGTTGGTCATTGACCACGTGTGGATTACAAGCCCTGCCAGATGAGCGAGCGGAGGTTTGAGGCTCGTACGCCATGTCTTCAACACCTGGACGGCCTGCATCGATCCACTCTTTTTTGAGGAAGGAGAACGCAGAAACTACAGGTTGTTCTTCTTCGATCATCAAATATTGATGACCCATATCAACATCAAAATCTGCGATATCTCCGATGACAACACCACCTGCACTGTAAGGCAGCACCTCATCCACACCCTCTGAATCAGCCCCTGCAGTAAGCAGAAGAGGAGAGATTCCAGAGACAAAAAGTAGTGTCACCAAAAGCAAGGCGGTATTGGAGCGTAGTTCCGACATTTAGTGCACCTCATTTATTCGCAAGACTGCTAACATCTACACGACTTGAAATGAGGTATTTAAGAGTGGGTCTATGAGGCTTCATACATGCTCATGCAGATTGGGGGCGATTTTCGGACCGCAAGACGGTTCGCCATACTCGCCATAACTTTGCTCATTTGCTCTCTCAGCACCTCGTTTTCTCAACCTGTTCATGCCGTTGAATCGCCGTATAAAGCCGTAGAAGTCTGCGATTATGTCGAACAACTCGAGTTCAATGGCACCTTAGCCAACCAATCCGTACATTGGCAGACCAGCCTTGGACCGCGTGTTCCGGGGACTAATGCATCTGAAACGTTCCGAAACTCGGTCGATGAAAATTTGACTTTATGGGATGTCAGTATGCATGAATACACCGTTGACAACCTAACTTTCACAAATATCGAGGCTGTTTTAGAACCAGCAAATGCCGAAAACAACACTCCTCGAGTTGTTCTGGTAGCACATTATGACACACGAAATGTAGCAGAACGCGACAGTGATGAGAATCGAACCAATGAACCAATCGTTGGAGCCAATGACGGCGCCAGTGGTGCTGCTGCTTTACTGGAACTGGCACGAATTATACCACCGATGGAACTCCAATATGAGGTCGAATTACTCTTCACAGATGCTGAAGACCAAAATTATACACCTCACCGCTTTTTCGGCGCAGAGAAATGGGCGGAACACCAAACTCAGCACGATATCAATCGAACTGCTGCTTTCATCGTGCTCGACATGATTGGAGATGCTGACTTACAACTGACCCACATTTGGCCGGGCAATGGTGCGTTGTGGAGCACCATATCACCACTTGCTGAAGCACTTGGCATGGTTGAAAATAAAACCGATTGCAATGGAGGAATCGGTGTAAAGATTTTCGATAAAAATACTTCAATCGGCGTTTATGACGACCATGTTCCCGCACTCAACATAGGGATTCGAGCAATCGATCTTATTGACATACGGTTCGGCCCCGGTGCGAAAGCATTTGAGGGGTATTGGCATACGCATGAAGATACACCCGACAAAGTAAGTGCTGAATCTCTGGAAACAGTTGGTAGATTGGTCGAATTGGGTTTGAGAAGTGGGGCATGGCTCACCCATAATTCCAGTCAAGAAGAGGCTCCTGAGCCGCAGAATTCATCGGAAAATGAAACTGTAGTCGATGAAGAAATTGAAGCACAGTCTTACCCCGCATTGATGCTAATAGCTTCTCTTTCGATTGGAACACTACTCCTTATCACGGCCTTCCTGAGAGGGATTATTCGTAAGAACACATAACCAAATCTTGCGCGGCAAGACAAGGGAAGGGTATTATCCGCGCATGTATTGACCTAACACAAGCGGAGGTGGGAGTGATGGCCGAAGAAGAATTGGATGAACGCCTTGTAGCCCTTCGTGCTCGTGTTCAATCAAAACTTGAACATTCGGAAAATGAAAAAGCGCTGCGCCAAAAAGCCGCTGATGAAGAATTGGTTGTCGAAGCGCATGAATTGGATGAAGCAGTTGAAAGAGCAACGGTTCGGTTCCAAGCCAAAATCGATGAATTGGACCAATCAGACAAATCGAGAATTCTAACCTTGGCGGCGTCGCTTATTTTGATTGGCAGTATTCTTGGTATGGCATCAGGAGCACTCATCCTCAACGGGAATCCCGATGATTTACTTTCATCCACATTATTTGAAAGAGCAGAACGGGTCGACGTTACTGGGTTGGCATTAGAGGCAGAGGAGGGAAACGGCATTGGAAATGTTACCGTGCAGCTACTCAATGTTGATACCGATGAAATTATTGCTGAAATGGCCACGGATGAAAACGGCTACTTTCGATTTGAAAATATTCTGTCAACCGTGATGACATTACATGTTGAAGCGGAGGGATACATCACTGTTGAACGGGATTTTATGCCTGAAGAAGCTGGAATCAAGCCGGTTACCATGACCCCTGGTGAGGGCATCCGTGTTGAAGAAGGCGTGATATCAGACGATGGATGGAATCTTGGATTAGCCGTCGGGCTGTCGACTGCGGTCGGTGTATTCACTGTTCTGACCGCATTGGTTGGTTTTCAAGCAGCGGTCGAAGTCCGCCGTGCAAAGCACTATCGAAGGACGCAATACTTAGCAGGAATTGCATTATTTAGTCGTGGATTGATTCTTTTTGGCCCCTTCTTGATTCTTTTAGGTATGATTTTCTTAGTAATTTCAAAGGACCAATTTAGCGATGTTGGCGGTGATTGAATGTACCTCATTACAGTTGAGGGGGGAGACGGTTCCGGCAAAGGAGAGGCTGCTCGGATTCTGTTGGAATTGGCAGCTGAATACCCCTTCCCGGAAGTTCACGCCACACATGAACCGAGGCGCTACAGTGAACTTGGTAAGTTAGCGCTTACATCTGTCAAATTAGGAAATAAAACACCGCTTGAAGAAGCAGGATTATTTGCCGCAGATCGCTTAGATCACTCACATACATGGATAAGGCCATTATTGCAAAAAGGGCATATCGTAATTTCAGATAGAAACATACATTCTTCCTTGATTTACCAGGGTATTGTTGGAAATCTCGGTGTAGAACACGTCGCGAAAATGAACGCAGCGGCGATGATTCCAGATCTGGTGTTGTGGATTGATTGCGACCCGGAGAAAGCGATGAAGCGTATTCAGTCTGGCACTTTACGCATGAACAGTGAAAAACAAGAATACTTTGAGACTGCGGAAATTCAAAAGACCATTCGTAAAGGATTCATCGACCTACTTTCTGGAGAAGTCAGCGCACCCGCACCTTTCGACAAGTGTTGTGTTGTTGGCCCAATTTTGAACGAAGGGGGCTTAGACGAACTGAAGAAAAAACTTCGAGCCGAACTTCGTACTTTTTTCAATCGAAAACCTGCGCCGTTGAATGTTGTAGCAGATGAAGTGGACCGCTACTTACTCCGTACTCTCGTGACGGATGTCAAAAAACAGCAACGGCTTCCAGGTGCACCTCAAGAAAGAACTGCGATTCATATTGGTTGGTTATCTGGCCGCTCTCCAGCCCAATGGATGGAGTTTGCTGAATCCAAATGGGATTCAGAAAATGCAGGGCCGAATGATGTCCCTGCTACACCCCATGCCCATTCATGCTGGTCAGTATTGGGAACGCTTTCACTCATCGTAGGTTCAAGTGAAGTTCCTCGATTACACAAAGCCTTTGGACCTCACAGAATGGTAACGCAACGTCACACGCAGAGACTGATTAAATGGCTTGAAAAAACGCGATGGATTCACAAACAACAATCACATGTGCCATTTGCTGAAGCTCAAGTGTTCAAACTGAGAGATAGTCGACTTGGATACGGCCGTCTTGCACTCGCCATGTGGCCACTACGAGCACAAATCGCTTCATGGAGAAGGGCAAATCCCGATGGCGATTGGACGACTGCATTACGTTCAATTCTCATTCCAATTGATGGAAAACAACCACGCCCACGCATTCGCAAAGCCGTCGAATACATCTGCAAGCGACTGGAAATGCTGAGCAGCGGACATGAGATGTGCCCGGTCCCTACAACGATCGACGAATTATTGGCGTGGTGGGAAACGCCACCCCCTCAAAACTGATCACTCTTCTTGGTCGTCTTGAAGTTCAAACCGGGCGTTTGCGGGCAAAACGACATGACTTGCATTTTTAAAGAACTGAGGTCGTGCTGAAAATGCTGCTCCAGTTAGAATTGCAATACCGATACCGAAAGGAGTACCTGTCAATGGACGCATGAGGTTATTTGATTCATATCCAGTAAGGAGTTGTGTGAATCCGTCCACCAACATTGGAAGACAAAGAAGTGTTCCCAAACCCAACCAAGCAATAGTTCTGTAATTCTTTCTATAGATTGTTTCAAGCCATTTGTCGGGAAGCAGTGAAAGGCATGAATCCTTGATTGTCCATCGGTTATGGCCGTATCGAGAGAATACAAAACCGCCAACTGCCAGACCGAAGAAAATGCCTACATCGCGAGTGCACACCGGCATTTGATTCTCATTGATTTGCCAGCTACGCTCGTGTTTATTGTGGCAGTTAAGATCTCCAAACATGTAGATGAAACCGCTGTAAGGATCGAGTTCAGTCCACGCAAACGGTTCATGGATATGGATCGTACCATCCTCATGTTCGTGGAGCAATGAATCTGGAGTATTACCGCCTGAAAAAGCGCCGTCTTTTGTTGCGTAGTCCCATGCATTCGCTCGAGCATCCAGGTCAGGAACACTCCCAGTAGGTAATAAGAAAGGGACAAGGAAAAAAGAGACAAAGAAGAATCCACTGACTCCAAATATCCAAAATCCAACCTTCCGCTCTCGACGGCGGTCGGCAAGGCCGTTCTTCTCCATGCTACAGGTAAGATAAGCCAATTGATGAAGGTTCGCTTACCAAAAGCGAGAATTGATGAAGAGAACCAACTTAGAGTGAACATGAGCCTCAAAGAAGGTGAGCCAGTCGGGCTGGTGACTGGACTTCAAGCAGGGGCCTTTATGGGCCTCTATCTCGGCTTTAGTCTGGCTGTAATATCGGTTCTCACTGACCCTGGCGAATTGAAAAGACTCGTCTCGTTGATGTGTATACCACCCATGTTTGGCTCAATTCTACTGGGTCCGTTTTTAGCTCGTCGCAGGCGCCCCGTATTTCTCGGTAAGCAACCACTCACCCACGCACGCGAAAATTTGCACCAATTCAATGAAGGACAAGGAAACTGGAGGGTATTAAGTCATATCAAAAGCGATGGAATGTCGATTCGCATTGATATGCACAACCTAACTAATGTAATCGGAGTTGTCGATGCAGCACTGGCATTATCAGATCAGTATTCTGTTAAATTCATCGTTGGGCAAGGTACGGTAAATAGCCGACAACCGGAATTAAGAAACAAAGTTCTCACCCGCATTGAAGAGAAAGTCAGCATCTCACGAAGATCGAGAAGCGCTAAATCGATTGAAGTTTCTCCTGAGCCAACCGTCAAATATGTCGATCAACAGAGGAAAATAAATCGCATGATTTTGATTCTTCTGCCCATCTTTTCCTTCTTCGCTTGGCTTGAAATGCGTTGACCGCAATTTGAAAAAGAAAAACCTCAACAAAATTATGAGGTTTGCCCGCAGATTGTTTAAGACCCCTATTGGATATTTGACTAATATGCGTGAAGCAAGGTTTTTCTGGAGAAGAGAAAAAGTGAGGCGTATGGGTGTAGGTCCTCTGTATGATATTTTTGAGACTTTTGAGTTCATTTCGTATGTCAAACGCGTCCCTAAAGATGTTCGTTGCGTGCTCAAGGTCAGGTTCAAATCTGGCAAAGGCCCTGAGGATTGTAAAGATTTACCGTTGTTCCAAATTTTAGAGATACTTAGCGAACCGGAGAAAACAGATCAATCATATTTATTGTTGATACGTGTCAACCATGCACTGGTCAATCTTAATGCTCGCACAAACGGCACGAGTGCTGTTTCAGGTAAGTGCTTCCTCAATGGCGAAGGGTTAACCTACACCGTTCAGGGACCCGGTTTGAAATTAAGTCTCATTTCAGTTATGGCAAGAATGATTGCTAAGCCCGATCGAATCAGCGCCCGACCAGTCCATTACGCTACAATGGACGAGATTACAGTATTATCAACCAAGCAAGTCAATTTGGCTAAATACGCACATGAACGTGGATTTTATGAAACGCCAAAACGCATACGAGTATCTGAATTGGCAGAAGAGTTAGGCCTTGCTCGCGCAACAATTTCTGAACAACTTGCTCGAATTGAAACAACATTGATGGACGACATGTTCTCGTCCCTCAACGAAGTTCGAAAATCACCTGAAGTTATTCGGGAACTTATGACCACAATGGAAGCAGATGCTCTGGACTCAGGATATGCCTCTGATGAAGACTTCCGATACATGATGGAACAAATCCAAAATAATATGGAAAAGGAATCCTCGGCTTCACTACTTTACGAAGAAAAACCCTCTAAGGACCCACTTGAGCAAAGTTTGAAAGAACTCGAATGATGATTTCACACTTCTCCCCGCCCGACAAAAGCGAAAAAAAAACCAATTCAGACCCATCCTTTACATGAGGCGGCGTTTTTGTGTGCATCATGACGGGCATGTCTGACCTGCTACGACGTCTTGAAAACGGCGGAATTAAGGTGCCTCCTCATGTCAAAAAGGCTATGCTCCATGTCGATGTTTCCGACTTTACTGATTACGATGTGGAACCCTTCTTTGCGGATCGCCCAATTCCGTTTATCGAAACCGACGAAGGAGGTATCAAGACAATTTCAGCGCCACATATGATCGCTACTTTGTTGTACCATCTTGAACTTGGCGAAGGTCAAGAAGTCGTTGTTTTAGGTGCTAAGGGTGGCTATGTTGCTGCCTTGATAGCCTTGATTGTCGGCGAGAAAGGACGAGTCCGTTTACTTGACCCGTCTCAATTTGCAATTGAACATGTTCAATCCCGCCTTACACACTGGCCAACCGTCGAGTCTCGAGTCTTAGAAGCGGTTGAAGTTGCACCTGTAGCATTCCCCGGTGAACTGAACAGAGTGTTAATCACCGGACAAGTTCGTGAATTACCCAAATGGCTTTCATCACGAATCGTAGATGGTGGGTTTGCTCTTGCTCCACTTGGCAATACCGCAGGCCAACGCTTGATGAAAGTCGAGCGTCAAGGCGATGAAATGTTTTCTACAGATTTAGGACCGGTCTCATTTGGTCCTATCGATGTCAAAGATTCTGAAAGCGGACCGATGAATCCTTACGAATTGGCAGATTTGTTGGAATTGACTCTTGAAACATGTGAGGAACTCGAAATGGCCGATGAAGATGAGCGAATCGCTTTACAAGACTTGATTGCCGAACTTCGTCAATTACCTGCCGACCTACCACCCCCCGGCGAAGGTGGCATCTCGATGGGTGACCACCCTATGTTCCAGTTGATGTGGGAAGCAGCTCCTTCCTTCCTACGTCTTTGGCCAGTCGTACAACTGATGCTGCGCCCAAGCCTCGCCCAACCTGGTGCAGAAGATTGGGATCAAGATGATGATGATGAAGACCAACATTTTGACGAGTTTAAGGTTTAGCGCACACGGCTATTTTCCTCGAGAATGGAGCGTTGGTGTGCGGTGTGCTGTTGTCCTGACATGATGGGGCATATACGACGTCCTTGGGAATCCAAGACAGCCCGTTGCTGAAATTTCCTCTTTTGAAGAAGAGGGAGGCACACCCCTATGAGGCACCGACCCTACGGTGCATCATGGCACGGGGAGGTTTGGACAGCGAAATCGCCCGCTTGAAGCACAAAGACGTGCGTCAGCGAAGACGTGCCATACGTGTCTTATTTGATACCGATATACCTCGTGCTTTGGAAGGATTTGTTCCTCTCCTCAACGACAGGGATACTTGGTTCCGCTCGAAAGCACTGGAAGCCCATCGAAAATGGGCTCCAAAGCAAGGCGTAGAATCCTTGCGAATATTAGCCACCCATTCTTGGCTTGATTCACGACGATGCGCGGCAAATTTACTTGGTGACTTTTCCGAGGATACGACTGAAATTGCCCTCTTACTGATTGAAGATGAAGACCTCACGTGTGTGCGTAAAGCAGCAGAAGCATTACTCAAAGGAAAAGAAGCAGCGAAATATTCAGAGGCGTTTCAGACACACACCGACAGCGCGATTCGACGATTTGCGGTCTTGAGTAAAGGTGCTACGACCGAACACAGGGCTGCCGCTCTCCATGATGAAAATCAAAGTGTATGTGAAGCCGCATTACAGGCGGTTGTTGACAATGGAGAGTCACTGTCAGAAGACACGATGAAGGAACTGCTTATGCGTGGACTCAACTCAACACCGATGCTGACTTCTGCAGTTGAAAACGCTGGAGATGTGTTAATCAATATCGCCGAGAAAGCCAGCGGTCAAACACTCAAAGCACTCGTGAAGGAGCTACGTTCGCAATGTGATTCACTGGAAGATGACGCTGTTCAATTACTCATCAAACACGAAACCTACGTTGTCGTAGGACGGTGGATGCAAGGAAAGAAAAGTAAAGAAATCGATGCATTGCGATGGAAAATAATTGCCGATGAGTCCGTCAGTGTGATTGAACGTGCTCGCTTTATTGAACGGCTTATTGGTCGGTGTGGAGAAGTAGAAATTGCCGAAGAAAACCGTCGTTTCCTCGCCGAATGTAATGAAGAATTACTCCGCATTTCAGCAGAGAACCTTTCTACTGCCTCCACTGAACTCGGTCTATGAGCCGCCAATCCTCTGGAGTCCGCTTTCTTATCGATGCCACAGAAGGTGAATCACGAAGGCTTTTGGTAGGTATTGAAATCAAGGGTCCTTTTACCTCTTCAAACCTCACAATGCACTTCCCAAGATGGGTCCCCGGCTCCTATTTCTTGCGAGAACCCATTCAACACATGACTGATTTTGTTGCTACCGATCAAGCAGGAAACACACTCTCTTCGCAACGAAAAGAGGTTGATGCTATGCGTATCAAACTCTTACCCACCTCTACAAGCGTGATGCTCACATACAAACTTCTCGCAGTCAATCTTTCTGTTCGAGCCAACCACTTGGATACTACCCATTTGCATATGATGCCTCCATTTACGTGGTTTATGCCGACCGAAGGCATAGATTCAGCGAGAATGAACATGGAACACATCGTCGAACTGCATTCGCCCAAAGACTGGACTGCAGCAACTCAATACACTTCAACAGGAAACCGTTCTGGCGAGGGTGAACTTACCTCAAATCAGGGCACTACCCATTGCTTCACCTCTCCCAACCGTGACGAATTTCTTGACGCCATTATCGAGTGTAACCCCAATCCAATGGATTCTTGGATTGTTGATGGGCGAACCCATCACCTCAAATTATGGGACAGTGGTGGTCATGAAATCGACGCTGGTATGCTTGAACGTTTCAAAGAAGATATGGATAAAGTCGTTAAGGAACATCATGCCCTATTTGGTATCCCTCCTTGGGATAATTACGTCACCGTCATCCATCTCACTGAAAACATGAGAGGCGGACTGGAACATCTCAATTCTCAAACGTCGATGCTTCCCCGCCAGTGCCTCATTCCGGGGCATGAAGACGAATACAGAGACCTCGTGAGTTTGTATAGCCATGAATATCTCCACCAATGGAATGTAAAGCGATTACGGCCTCGAAACTTTCTCGATTACGACCTTCAACGCGAAGGGCACTCCGATTTGTTATGGTGGTTTGAAGGTGGAACCTCATGGCTGGGAGACATGTTGTGTGTCCGTTCAGGGGCATGGTCTGAAGAAGATTGGCGCAAGGATTTCACACGTAAAATGAAGCGACATACTGCACGACATGGAATGGAATCCGAATCGTTGGCTGAATCAAGCCATGATGCTTGGATTCACTTATATCGCGGCCATTCGTTTTCAAGAGAAACTCAAATTTCATACTATCTTGAAGGAGAATTAGCCCTCATGCAACTGGATTCTGAACTACGACGCCGCTCAAAAGGTGAAGTTGGAGTGTGTGATCTGGCTGCCGAATTATGCCGCAAATATGCTCTGGAATACGAAGGAGTAGAGCGATTGGGTGTAACATACAAAGACATTCGACGAACACTCACATCGATGAAAGGTGGGCGGCAATTAGGTTCGATGCTTGACGCTTTGATGCACGACAGGAAGGCCCCTGATATGGAAGCAACTATGGCCTTTTTCGGATTAAAACTGGTTGCAGAAAACCCACTTAAAAAAGGCGAAGAAAAACATGGATGGCTCGGAGTGAATCTTTCCGCAAAAGGCGGCAAGGTAACCGTTACTTCACACCTCACAGGCTCTCCAATTCGACATTGTGTTATGCCAAATGACGAAATTGTTGCAATCAACGGAGTGCGTACCTCGTCGATGAATCTTCTGAAAACTTCGCTCAAAGGTAAAGCTGGAGTTGATGTCAAGCTGATGATTTCGCATGAAGGCATGTTGCATGAACACACTGTGAAACTGACGTCTGCACCTCAGCATGGCGTCAAACTCGAAGGGAAAGGAAACGCCCGTTGGAGAGCATATATCGCTACTCGCCAAAATCAATGAGTCTTTTCATGTTGAGAGAGTATCTCGAGAGAAACGTGAATCGGAGGCAGGTGATCTGCTATGGTGTGACGGCTGGTCTTTGGAGGATAGACATTTCCAGAAAGACACATGTCAATGACTTCTTGCTTGGTTATCGATTTGATTTCTGAAGCAGGCCATACATCCACTTCGATACGGTCATCTTCAAGATAATCGACACAAATTGCAGGTATGCGGGCTAGATTTAATTCTCCAGCTATCGAATAGCGATGATGCCCATCAAGTATGGCGCCTGTACTCTTATCGACAATCAGCGGCTTGGTGAAGCCACCCCACCGTTTCGTCATCTCAAGAAGTTTGTCGCGGTTGCGAGGTTTAATCTCTTCATGTGGTTTGAGCCATCCATAGGGCACCAAATGTACATCCTCTTCATCCCACATTGAGTCTTTCCAATTGCTATTCTGCGATAATGCTTTGTCTGCCCTGTGACACCGTTCAAACCAAAGGAGGGTTTCCATGACGAGTGAAGGTTGGCCGAAACCTGCTTTGCAAGCAGACATACCGGCAATTGAATGCCCCTCAAACGTTCTTGATTGGCTCGAGAACTTGCCATCACCCGTTCTCGATATCGCATCGAAGATTGCAGACTACGGCGGTGGGATATGGATTGTTGGCGGGGCTGTTCGCGATGCGTGCCTGGGTCTCAAGGTCCACGACATTGATTTCGCCGTCTCACTTGAACCTCAACACATGATGGAGATTTTTCCGGATTCAATTCCAACTGGAATCGAGTATGGAACTGTAAGTTTGCGAGGTGGAAACCAGTTCTATGAAGCCACTACTCTACGAACGGAAAGTGATTACGAGGACGGGCGACGCCCTGAACAGGTTCATTGGGGCGTTTCACTGTCCGAAGACCTTGAAAGGCGAGATTTCACCATCAATGCAATGGCCATTGACATTGGACGAAAAGTCATGCACGACCCACATCATGGATTACAGGACATCGAAAGGGGAATGCTTCGAGCGGTAGGTCAGGCGTATCGAAGAATTGCTGAAGATGGTTTGCGAATCCTACGTGCATACCGTTTTCTCGACCGGGGGTCAGCGGGAGTTTGGCAATTCGATTTTGAATTAAGTGAAGCACTGCGCCAAAATGCGCACATGCTCAAAGCCGTAACTCATGAACGAATTTGGATGGAGTGGCTTAAGATCCTTAACGGTAGGAACGTTGCACCTGTGGTCGAAAAAATGGCGCATGATGGTGTTCTGGATTGTTTTATGCCTGGTGAATGGCGTTCACAACACCTCCGTATTGCTGCTCTTTCACACCCTTATGTACATGATTTTGATGGACTCACACGTTTGGCTTTATTACTTGCAGAATGTTTTTCTATAGAGGTTGAAGAATCGCTTCAAGCATTAAAAATGTCAAAGAAAGAACGCACGTATATTCTCGACCTTCACGGACGGTTTGGATCTCTTCCAAAAGCATCTCTCGCTAGCATGAGGGTCTTTCGAGCAGTTCTTGAACAACATGCTGAACAGCATTTGAAACTGGAAATAGTGTTGCGGAATCACACGATTCGACCCTCAATGGGTTCTGGTAAAGAATCTGCAGATGATGTCTATGCTTTGCTTGAATCGCTTGACGAATTAGCACCATTGAAAAATGGGAATCAGTCTCTTGTTGATGGACATTGGATTATGCAGAGAACTGGTCTTGCTAAAGGCAGAGCACTCGGTCGATTAAAGGCGTGGCTACATCGATTACAAATTGAACGGGACCTTGCGGATGCCAATGAGGTTGAATCCGTTCTTTGCTCGCTTCATTGGACTGAGGAGAACCATTTAGACTGGCCAAAACTGCAATTTCCTGATTGAATTGTCGGCATCAAGTTGATGAAGAGCGTCGTTGTCCTATGTACATGCAAGGAAACGGCGTACGTGATATGGCGTTCAAGAAGATTGAAGAAAAAATGATGGAGAAAGGAATTAATCTCGCTGTTCTCGACAATAAAGAATTAGCAGAGGTTGCTCTTCGATTTACCGGTGATGCCCCCCCTGAACACATCCCTCGTGAAACGGTTATTCAGATATTAAGTGAACAAGAATCTGTCCAAAATTGGGCAGTCTCGGTCAAGGATAAAATTGGCAAGAGAGCTGCGGATGCTGCGAAGAATGAGATTCGCGAGCGAGTGGAATCTGCCCGTTCCAGTGCCAACTCTGTAATTCAAAACGACCCAATGGCGGCTCAAATGGCCGAACGGTTTGGTGAATGGTTACAAAAAAGCGGCTTTACTGCTGCTCAACTCACTGAAATGCTTGACAGTGATGCCGACGGTATAATCACAACTGAAGAAGCGACAACATTGGTTCGTACACTCGCAAACGTTGACCCACCTTCATGGGTGATGGACAATGTTACTAAATTCCTTGATGCTGATAAAAGTGGTCAAGTTACCATCAAAGAATGGTTTGATTTCCTTGAATCCATTGGGTTTGAAGTCAATCATACTCCACCCGCAGACGAATTTGAAGATTTGGAAATAGAAATTGAATCCGATAAAAAAGCGATTGAGAAGTCAACTGCCCTTTCACTACCGACACACACGGGTCCAAACAGAGTTATCAAATTCAGTGACGGAAACGCAAAAGAGATTCAACTTGATGGAACTTTCCTCGTTGGCGGAAATCGATTGGGCCAAGGCAACTGGGTCTCCGATTCAAGGTTTACCGTATACATCGAAGGCTGGAATTGGTGGGTTGGAGAACTCACCAGTGATGGAATGATGACGATTTGCGTTGAAAATCAAGACCAAATTCTCTCAGTCGAGCCGAACAATCTTGAACCGTTCATTCCCCTTTTCGAAGGACAGATTGCCGGATTTTATGTCAGTGATATCGAACCTAAAAACGATTGGCACTATGTTCACATTACCGAAAATAGCCCTGGCAATTTCACTTGGAAAAATCGAGCGAACGCTGATTGGTCACTGACATTGACGGGAAATGTGTTCCACTTGTCAGATGATTGCCCATATTACAAAGATGGACTACGGTTTTGGAACCTCACAAATGAAGGTGGAAAAACTGTTCTAACCAGTCCGACTGTTGCAGAGAAATACTACCTTTCAGATGAACGTGATTACCCCTTACATGGTGCAGTGAGTAAACCGGTTAAGGAGGCGACGATACATTCCCAACTGTCGGGATTCACCCTCAATCATGACAGCTTTAGTGGTGAAGATGAAGAATTCATTCCTGATATTAATGAATACACTGAGCAAATGATCTACGAACTTGAGAAATCACGCCTTTCCAGTGAATCACAAGACATCATTGACCGATGTGAAGAGCGTTCCGTTGTCTTGAAATTTGAGGAAAGCAGCAGGACATTGTTAGCCTCAGGGGAATATCGCGGTGGCTCAACGATTCAAGGAGAAATTGACGGCGGACCCTACACTGCTGAAATTCGACTGGTGTCGGATGAGAATGAATTTGTAGAGTCGCTCAAGAAGGGTCAAATGATCACCTGCCAAGCCAAAATCATCAGATGGTCAAGCGGTCTTCGACAGGCAACCTTGGAAGGACGAAACCCCGTCATTAACTAAATCACTTGAGTGCACGAGCGATGACGATTCGCTGAACTTCTTGGGTACCTTCATAGATTTGAGTAATCTTTGCATCTCGGAAGAATCGCTCGACTGGGAACTCCTTCGTATATCCGTAGCCACCTAAAACTTGGATGGCGCGTTCTGAAACCCACATAGCGGTATCTCCAGCGTACAACTTTGCCATACTCGCTTCTTTTGAATGTCGAGGACCATCGTGCTCGTAATGTTGCTGCTTCACCCATGAGGCTTTGTAAACAAGTAATCGAGCTGCCTCAATACGAGTCGCCATGTCTGCAAGGTATGCTGTAATCATTTGATGCCGTGCGATAACTTGGCCGAATGCTTCACGTTCATGTGCGTATTTGAGCGCTGCCTCGAAAGCGCCTTGAGCAATCCCCAGTGCTTGTGCAGCAATTCCAATGCGACTGTTATCGAGCGCATTCATGGCAATTGGGAATCCCTTACCAACGCCTTTGAGAACGTTCTCGACGGGTACTTTACAATTGTCGAGGATAAGAGTGCAGGTATCCGATGAGCGAATACCGAGTTTGTTCTCTTTCTTGCCGACTGAAAAACCTTCGAAAGACGAATCAACGATAAAAGCGGTTGAACCACCGTGCTTCTTGACGCCATAATCTGGATGGTCGACATCTTTTGCAAACAAGACCAATATTTTTGCCTGCACGCCGTTAGTGACCCACATTTTCTCTCCGTTGAGAATGTAATGCTTACCGTCATCAGATAATTTTGCCTTACAAATCATTGCTGCTGCATCGGTACCAGCACCGGCTTCTGAAAGTGAATAAGCACCAACTTCGCCAGCAGCAAGACGAGTCAAGTATTGCTCTTTTTGCGATTCATTACCATGCAGTGCGATTGTCTTGGCACATAGACCAACGTGAACACAATACATGACAGCAAACGACGGGTCGACACGAGCGAGTTCTTCGACGATGATAGATTCTGAAATATCATCAACCGGTGAGCCGCCGTATTTTTCTGGGATCGTAACGCCTTGAAGACCAAATTCGAGGAATTGTTCCCATTCAGCAGAGGGGGCAATCTGATTTTCGTCACGATGTTCAATTGTCGGTTCCAGGACACTCTCAGCGAAATCGCGGACGAGTTCTCGAATCATTTGCTGTTCATCGGTTTCGGCATAATCCATAGGCGACCAGTGGATGCTAAAACGCCGACTCTCTTAATCCGTTTGTCGTTTTTTCTTGGAGGTTGATTCTGCCTCAATTTGATATACAATGGTGTTTGGGGCGGTTTAAGGAAGTCGAACCATGGACGAAGAAGTGGTAGAATTCAGCGTAGCACACAACAGAAAATATTCTCGTGATCACCTCTGGTATCAAGAGAAAGATGAACGATTAATGATTGGGGTTAGTGAATACCTCGCTGTTGAAATCGGCGAAGTATTACGTGTGATTCTTCCTCAAGCAGAATACGAAATCGATGAAGGTCGAGACATGTTCTCAATCTGGACTGCACAAGAAAAAGTCGCATTCCCTTCACAATATTCTGGATTGATTGCCGAAGTGAACGGCGAAGTTGAAATCAATCCCGACCTCGTGAACGATTCAGCCTACGATCATGGATGGATTATCATCATTGAACCTCACGAAATGGACCTTGAGAACCTCCTCGACCCTGACGAGTATGTCGAATTCCTTGCTGAACTTTGAGCAAAGGTCATACTCCGTCACCCTCGACGCTTTGTCATGACAGATGCCATGCAGCGACTCCGAGAAAGTTTGCGTAATGCTCCTGTAATTTGGAAAGGAGATTACCCTTACTTCATTCACCCGATTACCGATGGCGTTCCTCGACTTGACCCAATGGTCCTCAAAGCTGTAACCGATTTATGCCAAACTGCGATAGATTGGGACAATGTTGACCTCATCTTAGGAATCGAAGCGATGGGTTTGCCTCTTACTGCACCGTTGAGTGTTCGAGTCGGCATTCCGTTAATCATTGCTCGAAAACGATCATACGGACTTGAAGGAGAGGTTATGATTGGACAGGAAACTGGATATTCGAAAGGCGAGATGTATCTCAACGACATCAAACCTGGTGAAAAAGTCGTGATTGTTGATGACGTCCTCTCGACAGGCGGGACTCTCAAAGCAGTGCTTGAAGGTGTTCGAAGAACCGGTGCAGAGGTCACACATATCATCGCAGTGGTCGAAAAAGGGCCAGGGTTGGCAAACTTGCAGGCCGAATATCCAGATGTCATCATTGAATCTCTTGTGCGCTTAGAAATGGACGGAGCCCAAATCACTCTACTCGACGAAGAATAGATTGTTTGAACGGGTGGATTCATGAGGGGGGAGTGTGCCCCATGGACAGGGACTACCATGGACTTAGGCCGGCACGACTTCCAACTCTCGGAGTTAATGGAACGGATTCAAGCGAATGATAATCGCTTGATTGCTCTTCAAGTCCCTGAAGGTTTGAAGATGCAAGCCTTGGAGATGATGGATTCCATTGAAACTGAAACCAGTGCAAAAGTAATTTTGGCTGCAGACCCATGCTACGGAGCATGTGACTTAGTTCACGACAAAATGCAGATGATGGGTGTTGAGTTAGTCGCTCACATGGGTCATTCACAAATGAATATCGATTCTGGAATGCCAACACAATTCATCGACGTCACCTATGATGGAGACCCTCAATTGAAACCAATTCTCCCCTACTTGGAAAAACACAGAACAATGGCTCTTCAACGATTTGAAAACCAACCGCTCGCAGAAGACCTTTCTGAAGAAGAAGCTCAAGACCGTTTCATGGATGCAGTTGGCCGTCTTGCCCCCTTGACCGGTACGAAACTCGGTTTGGTAGGTTCAATTCAGCATTTGCACCTCCTGCCTGAGTTCCACGATCGTCTGGAAGAAGCCGGATATGAAGTCGAGATTCCAGTTGGAGGTGCTCGACTTTCGTTCCCCGGGCAAGTCTTAGGATGCAACTATTCAGGTGATGATGATTCTATAGGCCATTACTTATTCCTTGGCTCTGGCGATTTCCATCCGATTGGCTTAGTACTTCACACTGGAAAGCCGCTGGCAATGCTTGACCCCTACACTGGTGATGCTGAAGAAATGTCTCTTGAGCGTATTGAACGCATTTTACGACAGCGATTTGGATTAATCATGGCCTGTGGCGAAGCAAAACGCTTTGGAATACTTATTGGAGAGAAACCGGGACAGATGCGTCGTAGCCTCGCACTGCGAATGAAAAGAACACTCGAAAAACATGGTAAGAAAGGTTATCTGCTGGCATTAGAACACGTCGGACCCGAATTAATTGATTTCTATCCTGTCGATGCATTTGTCAATACTGCATGCCCTCGAATTGCTATCGATGACGCGGTTCGCTATCAAAAACCACTCATCACACCTTTCGAGTTGGAAGTGGCTCTTGGTGAAAAGAAATGGGAAACTGGATATCAGTTTGATGAGATTCCTTGAGTCGATGTGCGTTTCTCAGCAATTGACGCTTTTTTGACCTTGATGAAACCGTATGTTCAATAACGGTTGGCGTAAGCCTTCCGATGTTATGAGTAACTACCTCGACCGAATTGGCGCCGGCTGGGTTCTTGCAAATCCAGATGTGTTTAATTTCGACTATATCCCGAAGGAACTGGTTGGACGTGAGCAGGTGCAAAACGAGTTGGCGGCTAAATTCTCTACTTTGCATTTACCCGAAGGATCTGGCCGCGTGGTCATCACTGGACCTGTTGGCTCGGGTAAAACAGTGCTTGCACGAACCTTTTGCCGGGATATTAAGCGCCACTTAGCCAACAAACGCAACATACGTTCAGTCCACGTCAACTGCCGAAATGCGTCAACAAGTATGCGAGTTGTTCAACGCATTCTGCATGAACTGGCCCCTGGACATCCCGATAGAGGGCTTTCAATGGGGGAACTCTTGATGAGTCTGCGACGGATTTTGCGAAAGGAGACTTCTCACCTCATCGTCGTTCTGGATGAAGTGGACCATATGCTCCGTAGATCAGGCGATGACTTGCTTTACCAATTACTTCGAATCGATGAAGACCAAACAGGAAAAGGTACACTTTCACTCCTCCTTATCAGTCAAGAACAGGTGCTTGACGTGCTTGAAACGGCCGTTATATCTCGAATGGGGAGTACCAATCACCTTCGTATCCAACCGTACACAACCGAGGGGCTTGAAGCCATTGCCACGCAACGAGCTATCGATGGACTCGTCCCAGGGACATGGACACCTGAAATTATCCGTCTACTCGCTGAAAAAGCGGCTCCAACTGGAGATGCCCGACGAGTCATTGAATTGCTTAACGCAGCAGTTGAACGCTGTGAATATCGACAAGATGAACACAGCGAGCGTCGACTCACGGTCGACGATATTCACGTCCCGCTGGAAAACTCACCAACAACCGCGGGAAGTAACCTTGAACACATTGATGACCTTAATCCAAACGCCATGCTGGTGTTGCTGTGCTTGTGTCGAAGATTGTCAAAACAGGAATCGATGACAACCGGAGATGTTGAGCAACTTTATGCTGTTGTATGTGAAGAATATGAACAGAAAATGAAGAGCCATACAACGGTTTGGAAATATCTCAAAGAGTTCGAAGAGCGCCAAATTATCGCATCAAGAGTTGCAACAATAACCGGAGGGAGAGGTCGAACAACGCATCTAAGCATGCCACATTATCTTCCAAAAGACCTCGCAAGTCGACTTGAAATGTTGCTGAAAAAGAAGTTTCACTGACTGATTTCTCGTTGTCGAACAAACGGTGGGGCTAAATAGACGACGATGGTCGGAAGGTCGTTCTAGAAGTGATATTATGGCTGTTGGACAACAAGGAGAATTCGTCGCAGTAGTGAATGACACCGACCCAAAAAACGGTGGTAAGTCATATTCACTCAAAATTAGTGGAAACAATCACGCTCAATTATTGGGTAAGAAAATCGGCGATACCGTCGATGGAATATTTGTCGGAGAAGGTGAACAAACGCTCTCTGGATTTAAACTCGAAATCACCGGTGGTTCTGACAAAACAGGAACCCCTCTACGTCGAGACCTTGAAGGTGGACGTCGACAAGCGATTCTGGTCACCCGTTCAACCGGATTCAAAGGACACAGCCTTGTGTTCAAGAACAAAGGTGGAGAAAAGAAGCGATTCCGTTACAAGCCTGATGGTCTGCGAAAGCGACGTTACTTCCGTGGCAACACCATCAGCCAAGATACACGGCAAATCAATCTCAAGGTTATCGAGGCTGGAAAGAAGTCCCTCGGTGACCTCCTTGCAGCAGGAAGCGAGGAATCGTCGGAGTGAATCCCGAGAGGGTTTTCGTAGTAAGGGAGTGAGGAAGCATGGCACGAAAGCTTCCAGCACAACCTGAAATCAACATCGGATTGGTCGGCCACGTCGATCACGGTAAAACGACACTTACACAAGCTCTTTCTGGAGTTTGGACCGATACTCATTCTGAAGAGCGAAAGCGTGGTATCTCGATTAAACTCGGTTATGCAGACACTGCATTCTACAAGACAAAGAAAGGAAAATATTACGCTACTGGGCGCCACCCAGAAGGAAAAGATGACGACCCGAAAGAACTTGAAAGAGTCATTTCATTTGTCGACGCTCCAGGTCACGAAACGCTGATGGCAATCATGATTACTGGTGCTTCAATAATGGATGGCGCCATGCTTATGGTAGCAGCCAATGAAACCTGTCCGCAACCCCAAACCCGTGAGCATCTTATGGCACTGGAAATTGCGGGAATCGAAAACATCGTCATCGTTCAAAATAAAATTGATTTGGTAACCAAAGAACGTGCGCTGGAGTCGCACGCAGAAATCAAAGCTTTCCTCAAGGGAACAATTGCAGAAGATGCCCCTGTAATACCTGTTTCTGCACACCATGACGTGAATTTAGATATTCTCATCGATGCTATTGAACAAACAATACCAACCCCTGACCGTTCAAAGGATAAGCGATCCATCATGCATGTTGCTCGTTCTTTTGACATCAACCGCCCTGGGACCCGACCAACAAAACTCCGAGGGGGCGTTATCGGTGGCAGCATCATCGAAGGAAATTTCAAAGTTGGTGATGAAATTATCATCGGACCTGGAAGAAAAATCGAAAAGGGCTCAAAATCTACATGGGAACCAATTGAAGCAACTGTGAACAGTATGAAAGGTGGGGGATTGGATCTTGAAACAATGCATTCAGGAGGCTTGTGCGGAATGGCCACAATGCTTGACCCGTCCATCACAACCGCAGACAATCTCTCAGGACAAGTCGTTGCTCGAAAAGGGGATTTACCCGAAGTACGACACTCCGTTTCAGTCGATGTCAAACTCATGGAGAACATGGTAGCAGGTGAAGGAGAGGAGCCCGAGAAAATCTATCCACTTCGTAACAACGAGATGTTGATGATTAACGTGGCAACTGCAACCTCTGTAGGCGTCACGAAAAATTCCGAAAAAGGCAAGGCTACTCTTGACCTTCGACTCCCTATCTGCGCCGATACTGGTCAGCGTGTCTCGCTCTCACGGCGAGTTGGTTCAAGATGGCGCCTGATTGGCTACGGAACAATTCAGTGAACATCGAGCCATTGAAGGTGAAGTGAAGTGCAACAGATACTGATTGATGCGTGTGGATGGGTCGCAATCATTGATTCTGGAATGAATATCGATTCTGAACTTTCACGTGTCTACGGACCTGCTCAAATGCTCCTACTGGACAGCGTTCGGGACGAATTGGAACGCTTAAACGATCAACGACCGAGGTCAAAGAATCTGTTGCTTTCGCTTTTGGAACAAAAATCCCAACACATTCAACCTCTATCCCGCAATTTAGAACACCCCGATGATCAAATCTTCGAACTGGCTGTTGAGCATTCCCTACCAGTACTCACTGTTGATGTTGAATTAAAACGCAGATTCTATGAACGAGGTTTACCTATACTTGAAGTGAGTAAAAATCAGCGACTTGAGTTGGTCGAACCTCTATAGATAGATTGCCTCAGTCGTAGTCTCAAGGAAGTGTGAACAGGACATCGTCGCCATGACCATCCAAAAGTCCTATTTTGACTCCAGCATCAATCCATGCATGTGCGTAGTTTATTGCTCCAAAGGCACGCACATGATCTCCAATTGAAAGGAAATGTGCTGCATCAGAAGCATAATCATCCGCCATTCGCATCATAATCGCTAAGTGTTGTGCTTGTGCAGTTCCTTCTTTGACTAAAGGCGTCGCCTTTTCACGGGCTCGACGGGTGATGTCAAGGTATTTTTCAACCCGTTCTCGGCTGACATGTTCCATCGTATCACTCACTCGCCTCCCTCCTTTTGGCGTTTTAACAGGCGACGAACGTCTTCTGATCGGCCGAGTGCGCCATAGAGTTCCACTGCCCGGGACAACCGTCCTTCATCTTCTGCAGTCTGCGCCCGAACGAACAATGCCTTTCTCTCTTCCCAATTCTTCGCAAGTGCGGCTTCCGCAGCGGCCTTGTATCGGCCTTGGCGTTCGGCTTGAGCTAAATGAGGTGCGGACCAACGGCGAATCAATCCCTCTCGGGTTGCCGTAACCATCGTATCAGGTGTTAATCCAATGAGCAAGTCACCGAGATTCATTGATTCCCCGAGCAATGATGGAGTTTCGTTTTCAGCATGGGCTGAAAGATGATGCAAGTGTCCTTCAATGCCCAGTACCCACCATCCATCAGCGCTTCGAACACCTTCCATAGGCTCAAGGGATTCATATTCGATTCGCTCCAAAGAATCCCATCCGAAGGGATGAGGTACTCCCTCCCAAATCCCCCCGTCGCTGGACTGCATGAGTATTCTGCCGTTCATCAGTGGCGTCACCCAGCTCCAAACTCGGTCTTCAAGGACCCGCTTTTGATCACTCTGGGCAAGACGGGCACACCAAAGTTTTCCTTCAGAGTCTTGCCACATCATATGTTCACGGTCAAGCCAACCGAGTAAACGTCGAACTTTTCCACTGTCGAGGCGACGAAGGCCTGTTCCTTCGTGCGTAAACAGGTGAAGGTGTCCTTGACGCCCAGAGAGAATCCACCCGCCTCCAGGACGTGCGAGAATCTCGGTAAAGCCGCCTGTCGTTGAACGGCCCTCATGTAACATTGCACCGTCTGAAGTTGAAAGAACGTAGAAACCATGTGCAGCAAGAATTCCCAAAACGCCGTTATTGGCTTGAGCACAATGTGCTTTGAATGGTAATTCAACTTTCCAACGGATGCTTCCATCCGCTTCAATCATCAACAAGTCAAGGCCACTGCTCACGACCATACCACCTTCAACAGGTGCTAAAGCAGCAATACGATGAGGTGCCTGCCAAGACCAAGTAATCGACCATGACATCAGTTTTCACCTCCAATTACATTCCAGGCAATCAATTGGGCACGAGCTGCCTGTGTGAGTTCATAATAACGATTACGACCGAGCGTGCGAACACTCAGAACGCCTGCTTTTAACAATCGGTTACTGATTTGAGAAAGTCGTGCACGTTTAATGTTCAGTTGTTGGAGTAATTCTTCATCTGATGGGGAGTACCTTCGATAGTGGGCTATCGAGATTATTGCAATCTCGTGACTGGTTAATGCAGATAAAACCGCAGCATTCAGAGCATAATCTTGTTTTTTACCACTGGGCTTACGCTGGAAGGCTTCGAGTGCTTCTACGAGTTTTCTCCTCTGAATCGCATTTCCATTCTCATCAGGAGTCATTATTGCCAATTGCAGTGCTTTCATCACCGGAACCATACCTGCCAACTCACTCAAGAGACCACTTGCAACCGGCACAGCGTCAAAATCGAGTTCTAAATCATTATTCGTGCGTCCAGCATCCTCATGTATTTGTTCGAATTCAACATCTTCAAATTCAGCTTCCATAAAACCGACTTCATCATGAAGCAGGAAAGCCGAATCCTCCTCGCTGATTTCGTCTTCAACTTCTTCAGGAGGGAGAAGTGAAGGGTCTTCCCAGAGTTCGACGCCTTCATCCTTTTCCACCAGGTTTGCTTGTGGTGCATCATCCTGTTCCATATCAAGAAAAGAACGACTGCGAGAAAACAGCCCAGTCATGCCTGCGGGCGTGATTTCATCCAGTGGTGGCCTTTCCATCACATCAGGCTTGGCAATCGCTGGTGCCGCTCCATAACCTTCCTGCATGTCTTCAACCGACTCTAATACCTTCAATTCCTCTTGATTGTCTTGGTCTTCATTCAACTGATCCAAGTTAAGGTCGAAATTGATATCTTCGAGACGCTCCATTATTTTGATATCTTGTTCGATCTGCAACGCTTGCTCATCCTCATCTGGCTCTTTAACAGACGAATGAGGTACTTCGGGGGGCTGTGAGAATACCGATTCAAGCGATGAATGAGGAGATGTCTCAAACAGAGATGGATTGAAAAGTGGTTCTGAAACGGGAGTTTGAGATGTGTATTGCGGTTCAACATAGGTGTATTGTGACATTTTGGCATGATCAAGAGCATCGCGCATTACCCGAATCACAGCCGAAGGTAGTCCAGAGGTTTGCTCCAAAAGGTGCTGAGCATCTTCCCTGGCAAATTGAAACGCTTGACCTGTCGACTGTTCAATACGACGTTCTACCAAAAGTTGAACTTCCTCTAATTCGAGGTTTGCCAAGGGTTTCATCTGGTCCAACTTTTGTAAAATTGATTCATGTAGCATCGTCTTATCCTTCGTCTCTAAAACGATGACAATGACAGCCTGGATACGTTCAAGGGTTGGCAAAGTGTCTCTCAATGCCACGTTTAAAGCAGAAATATCAACCGTTGATGCATCAATAACGATCAACGGTAGTTCCTTGGTATAACTTTGCGACGCTTCAAGTATTTTCCTCGTGAGTTCATTGCGGTTTTCAGGAACGGTCGAGTTCACGAAACGGGAGTAAATGTCTTTCAACAAATTGAGGCCTGCATCTCGCGGCGGTATGTGGTCGATATGAACTGAAATTGGCGCCATTTTCGACACACAGCGCAGCAGTGAGGTTCTCCCTGAACCGTGCTCACCGACGAGTAAAATACGTCTCGCCGAACGGAATTGTATGTATTGAGAAAGGACTCGAAACGTGTGTTGTCGCCCAACTAAGAGGTTTGAATCACTCGTTTCCAGGGCTAAAGTCGAAAATGGGTTCGCATCAAGTGGGGGTAGGTCCATTTCTTTTCCAACTATTCGCATGATGCAAGCAATCACCTTTGGGTATTTCATCTTTGAGTGTAAAGTGGAGCTTTGGAGAGGCGTTAGGACATGTTAATCTCGAAGCCGTCAACTTTTAGAAAATCAATTTAACACACTATTAACGTATTTTTAACGCGTTAAATAAAGCGTTAAACCCGTTAAAAAAA
>CEQX01045958.1_pt1 | contig 74025 bp, 51 predicted proteins | sample 356261 | NCBI WGS metagenome assembly CEQX01 (sample SAMEA2621076, study PRJEB7988) | marine metagenome | isolation source: saline water (ENVO:00002010), including | reverse complement strand
TCTTCCTCTTCCTCGTCATCGTATTCACCCCAGTCAATACCGTCGTCTTCATCATCGTCTTCAATGACTAATTGTTCTGGAGCTTCTTTCTTTGAACGTGTCTTGCGAGTCACTACATTCACTGCAAATGGATCCTCTTCATCCTCTTCCTCTTCTTCCGGTTCAGGTTGCATAGACTTCTCCGAAGATTGGACACTTGTATCGGTTACCGAGTTCATATCGAGGTCTTGAGAAGTTCCAATAAATTCAGACATCCAATCTTCATCGTCTTCATCATCATCACTTCGCTTCTTCTTTGGACCACTCATACTGGTCTGAATTACCAAAATCATAACGAGGAGAGAGAAGACGAAAATTCCTGCTAAAACCCAAACCAAAATGTAAGGAGGATCTGTCATTGAAGGATTTACAACGACTGGTTCAGGCTCTGGTTGAAGAGATTCGACATAGTTACACGATGTTGTTCCATCGATCCGATTGCGACATTCGTCAACGACAAAAATCACCGATGTCGAACGTTCGTTACCTGCGGAATCAATTGCTCGCACAAAGACTGCGTGCTGTCCAGGAAGGAAATTACCGGCTGAGAACTCTAAATCAAGAACCAGAGAACTGTTGTCACCATTGAGGTTGGTGACTGTTGTAGCTTCAGTCCATGGCGTTGAAACTGCCTGACCAGTCCCATAGTTGTAGGTAAATTTGTATTGGAATGAATCAATACGAACATCATCTTCTGCACCTGCGAGAACTTGGACATTGTTTCCGTAAAGATACTTGGAACCACTATCCGAACTTGATGACGGAGAATATATCGTAACTTGTGGTGGAACCGCATCAACGGCACGGTCATTCCAAATTTGCGAGGCTTGATTGCTGGCTAAATCTTCCATCTCAACTTCAAAAACCATCTGCCCAGCTATCGTGGCGGTCGTAATGAAAAAATCAAGTTGATATACTGGTCCACGGTCGGGATTTCCTAAGTTCTCTTGAATCAATGACATCACCTTTGTGCCACTGGAAATATCTCCACCATCGACTGTCGTGATGTTAATGGTCGGATCAGGCCCCACTAATTCACTAAATTCAATCTGCACCTTGTAATCTCCAGCAATTAAAGACGGACTTGTAAATGCTTCATTGTCTTCATTGATGAGCGAAAGTGTTGCGGTTGGGAGTCTCGTGTCTTCTGTTACCTTGATCGAATTAGCCCCAACTCCAGCGTATAGCTCCGGGAAATTGTTGCCCCATTTATCGGTCGGTGTCACTGCATACCAGACATCACGGTCAACGTCATCTGGCAGGGCGAGTTGTCGATAGAAGGAAACCTCTTGAGAATCTCCTGCTTGAATATTATCGAGAGCAAGTTCCCAGCCTGCGTCATATGTGTAGCTGATCAAACTTTCATCTTCACCGAACGGCTCTCCATAGTGCCGCCAGATTTGGTATGTTTCATTGGCCTCCAATCCGTCGTTAAACCATTCAATACTGACTTTCTTTAATGGGCCGATTGATTGAACCTCTTTGAGTTCAACTTTCCCTGGAGGTACGGTATCTTCCTTGTTATCTGCAGTTATTTGGAAGAAATTTTGGGATAAGCGCATGTCCATGTATGTTCCCGAAATGTGACCATACAATGCTTCAGTCGTTACAAAATAAAACGGCTGACTTCCAGACAGACCTTCACTTAGTGATACATCGAAGAAGCCGATGCCGTCACTTACAGATCCAAGCCATGTGAGAGAATCATTTTGAAGAGCCCATTGGTCGCCAGTAACTCGGAATCCAGCGGTCCAAATATGGTAGCGTTCTCCTTCAACACCCAGTTGGTCAGTCCAACTGACACGGGTTGTTTGGTTTCCGATAAACTCTGCATAAACATTCGTTGGTTCAGCAATCCATGGGCTAAAAGCGTCTTCATTCACTGCATCTGAACAGGCGTTAGCCGAAATGTCAGTGCTGAATACATCATACAAATCTACGGTAACAATGCAATAGTAAGCGTTGCCAAGACGACCTGTGGGGACTTCGTATTCAAAGGACTCAACCCCTTCTGAAATGGTCGCAAGTAACTGAACGTCTGAGCGAAGAATGGTGTTAAACTGTGTTCCTGACATGTAAATACGGTATGACTCACCGGTTTCTCCAGTCACGTCATTCCATGATACTGTGGTTGTCCCACCACCTGTTGACGGGTCCGGAACAAACTGAGCATACATCGAGCTAACATCCGCTGGAGGCATGTTATCTTCAATGATTGCAGAAGTCATAGCATTGTTCGAAAGGAAGCGCACATCTTCGTAATCCATACCTGAATCCGTCCAATTTGGAAGGAAGTATGTCACGGAATAATACGCATCTCTATCGGTGCTTTCTGGTATAGCAAGCGTCAATGAAGAGACACCTGCGGGAAGAACTGCGACGGGAGTCTCAACTGCAAGCATGTTGGCTCCATTAGAACGCGTCACTGGATACGTTGTCCTGTAGATGTGAATGGAGTAAGCATCATCACCCGTTTCAGGAAGGATTGGGAAAATATCGTTGTAGTTTACCCACTGTAGCGAGGTGTTGCTGGTATCTGGGTCGAAAGAACCGATGATGTTGTATGGTGTTCGAATAGGAGTGGTTTGCTCGACAACCGGTAGCGTAGTTGCTGAAGCGTCACCATCTAAGTCAAACAATTCGGTTCCATCACCAAGTGTTGTCGTGACTGCATAATAGAAACTGTCATTGACGCCAGGAGATACGAGAAATGATGTAGAATGGGGTGCAACCGTGCCGTTAATTCCACGGCATTTGAAAGCGTCGTTAACAACTTCAATCGAAGAGCACGCAATTATTCCTGTTTCAAAAGGTGTCAAATCACCGACAGTTGATGGAGTGATGGCTTCATCAGAGCGATAGACATTGTATGTTGCGGAAAACAGACCTTGGAGCACAGAACCATCGAAATCAATGTTCCTCCATGAAATCGTCGTCGTCTCAGATGCAGGGTCGAAAACAGCAGTGATATCTTGAGCCTGAAGACGTTCGGGTGCACCTGCATCTTCAGCAGACGCGTTGCTGAGAGGCGCTAATGCAAGAAGCATGCAAAAAACAAGGAAAATCGCTTTTCTCTTGCCATCATTACCGAGCAATTTGTCTGTCATCAATACTCTTGTCTCATGCAACGGTTATGAGCATGTCGCATATTCCGTGACTAAAGAAGGGTTTCAACACACCCCTACGGGGTGACCGGTGTAATGAAATTATTCGGATTCTAAAGATTGGTTTGGTTGCGGCAAAGGGTCTTCATTATCGATTCGAGTAATCTCTGTTTTCGCCTGTAAAAATCGTACGAGGAATGTCCACAAGCCACCAAATGCGGAAATCAAAACAATGACACTCAGTGGGTTAATTGAGATGTGGTCAAGTATTCCAGGAAACACACCGAAATCGTCAACTCCAGCATAGATGAAGATTCCAGTTAAGAAAATCGCCACGATCGAAAGTATGGTTCTATCCGCTCTTGAAAACCCGCGATAATTTCGTGAACCCGCAACTGCTTGTGCTTGTGTGCCCATGTATGAGCCGAGAAGTGTGAGCCAAGCAGCAGATAATCCGAGTACGAAATCGCCGACGAAAACTGAACCTGAGATGCACAGAATCCAAACCGCATCGAGTAATCTGTCAAAAGTATGGTCGAGATAATCTCCCCAGCGAGTAACGTTCCCATACTTGCGAGCCAATGGACCGTCTAAACCGTCAAGTGCCATGGCCATGATAATCAAAAGGCCGCCTCCGAACAACATGTTCGCACCATGTGTCGAGTTTTCTGCGGTCAAAACGGCGAGCCCACCAAGTATTCCAAGAGGTAAGGCAACCCAAGTTACTGTCGACGGTTTTACTCCAGATAACGACTCTAATATGGGATTCAAAATTCCTTCCCAGGTGTCTCTCAGTTTCTCCAAAGCCATGATTCTCAACCTTCGGCCGTAACCGAGGGGTGTTTGTTGTTGCGGTTCCTCAGCCAGAAAAATATCGACTTACATCCAATCTATCGCTGTCGAACTGGATTCTTTAAGCGATTGAGAAGGGAACTTGTTGTCGATCCATGAACGTATCTTTGTATGCAATTTTTCAGTGGAAGTCGTCGTCGTATCAAGCTCAAGAAGCGGTTGTGAAATTTCGAATTCCAACAGTTCGGCCCATGTCCCTGAAAGGAGTTCCCATTCGACGTTGGCGGTAACCTTTGCAGCAGGGTAGTCACGATTCTGTAATCGCTTCTTGAGTTCGACGGGATGGCAACGCAAAAGAACAACTGCATCAACATCCAAAAAATGGGAAAGATGTCCGTCAATGAACGTAATTCCATCTCCTTGATACTCCCACTTTTCTGACAATTGGTGGATGTCAACTGGTGCAGCTCCATCAACAGCATCTGTCGAGGCTATGCAGGCGTGCTGTTCGGCTAAATCTTGCAATGAAAGCACTGGGAATGTATCTTTGAGTTCATGGCAAAGTGAGGTTTTACCTGTGCCAGGAGTACCTGTAACGGCAATACACGCTCGACCATTCATGGCCTCGCATGGACTCGGGCACATAAACGCCAAGGCTCCAAAAGAAGGCAAGAGGAGGAATCTTCACATTATCTGAATTCATCGGGCGAGGAGGCAAAGGCATCATAGGTCATCACCCATTGCATTGATTGTCGCCATGTTTGGAATGAATGATCCCGCCCAAACTCTTCTTCAACTGGAGCGGTATGTCCTTGAAGGACGTATGGAAATGTCCGAGGTTATGGCTACACAGTTCACTGAGATGTTTTTGGCACAAAAAAAGCGAACTGCAGACAACCAAATCATGCTAGTCAAAGGATTACGAATTCTTTGTGATGTGTTCTTAGCACGTGAAAAAGTAAAACGAGCAGTCGCAAGTGTGAAAATCCTCCACCGTGAGCGGAAGAAATTGATTCGAATGCTCAAGTCTGGAGCGCCACAATTGCTTGAAAAAATGACGCCCCCTGCAGAAGACTATCGGCGGGCAGGAAAAATCTACGCAAAAGCAGGAAAAAAAAGTGGAGCAATGAAAGCATTTGCAACATGTGAAAAACTCTCTTCAGGACATGTTGCCAGTGCTATGGAAGCGTGTCAACTCCTCGGTTATGAAAAGAAGTTGGTCAACCGATTCCTCTCGACCATCAAAAGTGCCGGTCCAGTTATTCTTTACAATGGCAAATTCCTCTTTCAACCGCTTCATCTGCCTGAAGTCGATGCTCAACAAGTACAGACAGTGTTGAAAGAGGCAATTCAATCAGGCGTAGGAAATTCCGATGAATGCGAACTTCTGATCAAAAGTATTGCCGAAGAAATCGGTGCAATCCAACGCGGAGAGGCGGCCGCAAACTCCCGATTAGAAGCTGCAATGGATTTACTAAAACCACAACATGACTACTACGAGTATTGAGTTTGGTAACGAGAGATGGATTTGAACCATCGATCTCCGGGTTATGAGCCCGACGGGATATCCAGACTACCCCACCTCGTTATGTCCACGGCTGAACTCCTCCCATTCTTCAATGTACCGTTGACCCCGTCATGTATTTTTACGCGTTATTGTGCGTTTTTCGTATAAAATCGCCAAATACCGGCATTGGATTGATGAAGAAGAACCGTTTGTCATCAACCATGCGAACTCGCTTGACCCTCTCGCTACTCATGTGCGCGATACTTTTCAGTGCATCCTTTGCAGGGTGTTTAAGTGGAGATGAGGAAAATGAGAAAAGCAGTGCTATCGACTTGATAGTATACTATGAGACGACTTCGGGGACAATCGAAGAGGTGGTAGAGAAAAATCAACAAGTATCGGAAACTGGAGTTGATATTTCTTTTGACTTCTCTTACACAAAATCCTCCGAAGGTCAAATTGAAACATACTATTTCATACCTGGAGATGGCTCAAGTGCAATCGAAAATACAGCAGACAGTGGAGAGATAACATACACTTACCTGACACATGGATTATTCGATGCCGCCATTGGAGCAATCGATGACCAAGGAAATGAAAACTATGAGAATATAACAATCCGTATCGATAAGCAAATAACGTGGACCGATACGAACACTGCAAACCCAAACATGATGAACATTGAAACCACACCTGACTGCGAATGTGACACACCGAACCAAATAAGAATTGATTCGACGGTTACAAACAATCCGAACACGTTCGGAATTGGTGGTCAGTCAATCACTATAACATGGAGATTGCTCAATTCAACAGATATCATTGCGGCTGAGTCTCCCCCGGAACAAGTTGGTGACGGACAAGATGCGAACTGGTTGCACAACCAGAACTTCATTGAAGCGGGTACTTGGAAGCTTGAAGTCGAAATTTCAGCAGATGGCGATGGGAATGAACAAGTGAATGTGGACCACCTTGTTAGCATCGTTTATACTCCTGATGAAAGTGAGCCTAATCCGATAGCTGCAAACCCGGATGAAGCATGAAGAAAGAGGGCCAATGTTCACTTTGCGTTTTTAAAAAAGTGAACTTAAAGTGAAATAAAGCCGTTACGTAAGGTCTTTACAAGTCTCAAAATGCCTTCAAAATTTCACCATTAAAGCCGCGCCCTGTTTCTGCTATTCATATACCGTTGCCAGTCCAGCAGAGGTTGGAAGTGAACAGAAATGGCAACCAAATCAAAGAAAGCAGCGAAAGTAGAAATTGAAAACAATGAAGACCCTAAGGAAGAAGCACCTGTATTGATGCCACCTGAAGAGGACGCACCCGAACCCCTCATCGAAGACCTCCCTGGCGTAGGTCCAGCAACTGCAGAAAAACTCCGTGAAGCTGGGTTCGATGAACTCTTGGCCCTCGCAGTCATGTCACCCGGCGATCTTGCAGACCAAGCAGAACTGGGTGAAGCAGTTGCTACAAAGATCATCAGTGGCGCAAAAAAGATGGCAAATATCGGTGGCTTCGTCTCCGGTGAAGCGCTACTTGAACGACGGCGAGAAGTGCTCAAACTCTCCTCCAAAGTGGAGTCAATCGATGACTTGTTAGGCGGCGGATTTGAAACACAAGCTCTCGTTGAAGTGTATGGTGCATTCGGCAGCGGCAAGACACAAATCGGCCACCAACTCGCAGTTAACTGCACGCTACCAATGGAAGAGGGTGGATTTGATGGCGATGTCTTTTACATCGACACTGAAGATACATTCCGTCCTGAACGAATCTCACAAATGGCCCGAGGACACGGTCTTGACCCGGAACAAGTATTGTCCCGAATTCACGTCGCTCGTGCATACAACTCTGCTCACCAAATGCTCTTGGTCGATGAGATCAAGCGCATGAGTAAGGGACTTAATGTCAAGATGATTATTGTTGATTCGCTTACAAGCCATTTCCGTGCTGAATTCATTGGGCGAGGAATGCTTGCAAACCGACAGCAAAAACTGAATCGACATCTCAAAGATTTGAAACAACTTGCTGATGTGAACAATGCCCTGGTATTGGTAACAAACCAAGTACATTCGAAGCCTGATGCAATGTGGGGAGACCCTACCAAACCTATCGGCGGTCACGTCCTCGCACACGCTTCGACATTCCGGCTCTACCTACGCAAAGCAAAGGGTGGCCGAAGAATTGCTCGATTGGTCGATTCACCAAATCTACCTGATGGGGAATGCGTCTACCAAGTTACACAAGAAGGTCTTCGCGACTGATGGTGCGGGAAATACTCGACGAAAACCGATGTTTTAGCCCTCTATGGTTGCGGCACATTCAAGGTCACTTGAGTAAGCATGACTCTCATGCGACACTTGATTGATCGGGTATTGGAACTCACTGAATCTGAAATTGCGACACCAAATCCTGCTACTCCTCCGCTAGGAGAAGGCAGCGAAGTTGAACTTCAAGCACTGCTTGAATCCCTTCAACCTCGAATACGTGTCTATGGAGTTGGTGGTGCAGGTTGTAATGCTATTGGAAGGCTTTCAGAGGAAGGTTTGTTTGAAAATTCATATGTCACAGGTTATGCAGTCAACACAGATGCTCAAGCCTTACTTATGTCCCCAATTGATGAGAAGATATTGATTGGAAGAACTGCTCGTGGAAGAGGCGCTGGAGGAGATCCAACAAAGGGAGAAGCCGCAGCACTTGAATCCGAATTAGTACTTCGACGAATCACGAATGATACGCAACTGGCAATCATCACTGCTGGAATGGGTGGTGGTTCCGGGACCGGTGCTGCTGGCCAAATTGCGCGTCTTGCAAAGCAACAAGGTGCAATGACCATTGCGGTTGTAACGTATCCATTCCAATCTGAGGGAGCTCTTCGTAAGCAAAATGCAGAATGGGGACTTGAGCGCTTAAGAGAACATTGTGACACGATTCTGGTTATTCCAAATGAGCGTTTATTGGAAATTGAAGGTGTCAAAGACCTACCAATTTCCAGTGCTTTCCGTGTAGGAGATGAGTTACTCGTTCGTTCTATTACCGGTGTTGCAGAGTTACTTACAATCGATGGCATGGTCAATCTTGACTTTGAGGACTTACGCTCCGTTATTAATTTCGGAAGTGGTGTTGCTATGATTGGACTCGGTGCTGCTTCTGGACCTGGTCGCGCTGAGGCTGCTACGATGGAAGCCTTGCATTCACCATTGTTGGATATCGATGCATCTGACGCAAGAGGGGCGCTCATCAATGTTGTCGGCGGTGCAAATCTAACACTCGGAGAAGCTGAGCGATGTGCTAAAATTATCAAAGAAAAGATTTCACCACACGCCCAAATCATTTGGGGTGCGGCAGTGAAAGAGGAACTTGAGGAAGAACTACGCGTAATGCTTGTGTTAACCGGTGTGAAGAGTGAACAAATACACGGAGCCAGCGAAAATCGGCAGTTGCGAGCTTTACGTAACCAGCAAATTGAATTTGTCAACTGATTACTTCACTACAAAGTAAAACAAGACGAGAATGGTGAAGAGCCCAGCTATAATTATTGAATAGTCTAAAATTTCGTAAGGCTGATCAACCGCTGGTTGAATCAATATTCCCTCAAAACTCGAACCCGGTATAGTAATGCCATAACCATCCCAATGGTCACCCATTGGGTTTCCGTTTCCGTTCACTGCGTTCCCATAAACGACAAATTCAGCGGATGTAGAATTATCTGGGGGGGAAGTCCATGTGAAGTTCCATGCGCGTTGAGTGTTACCTTGACTTGTGTGTGTCCATCCACCATCAATTTGTTGAGCAAGACTTTGATTTTCAAATTCAATTGTACCTGTGTCAACAAGCAACCTAAAACCACCTTGTGAATTATTGGTTTGCTCAACGGTACTCTCTATGCGAAGTGTGAGATTATATGTTTGGTTACTCTCAAAAACAGTTGGCAATCCAATCAGAGTCGTTTCTGTAGAGTTTGATGCACTTCCATGACATAAACAGCCATTATTCGCGCTCTCACCTACTCCCGATGGAATACTTTGACTCAATGAGAGCCCAAAAGTGGAAAACATCAGTAAAAGAAAAACCCAATGCAGGCGATTGAATCTCATCTATACCCATTGAGAAGTCATGGCGGGGCACATATGACCCTTTCCCTTTTGTTCGCACGTATTTCTTGATAATACCTCGCTTGCATGTGCGCGTTTTGAGTCATCGCAAAAAAACATTCTTTCATGTAGTAGAAGGTTGAATTCACTCACGGAAGTGAGCGAATGGGACCATGGGATACAGTTGATGATATGAGCGAAAATAACACCGATGAAGACATCGACATGTTCGCAGTTCTTGGCGCAGTAAAGCCCACGCAAGCCCCTTCTCAATCCAATTTTGATGCACCTACATCGACAACATTCAACGATCCATTGGCTGCGTTCATGGAGGATGAAGAAGAAACGCTTTCTGCTGATTCACTCTTTTCCATGAACGATGAGCCCAATGAGTTTGTCACGTCTCCTCAGCAAACTGTTGCTGCATCGAAACCACAAAATCATCCTACACCCGTTGCTGATGCCAAAGATTCCAGTCCTGCTCTCTCAAACGAAGTAATCACAGAGTTGCTTGAAATTCTTGTGAAAAATGAATTGCAAGCCCGAGTTGAACGAGGAGAAGACTGGCTATCTGATCTTCCAGCGCAGGCTGTAGCTGACATTGAATCTGCAAAGATTGTCAAACAGCAAGAAGCATACCACCTTTCCCTCATCATAGATATGGTTGGAACCGGTCAAGTTCGACCATTTGCCACCGTACTCTCAACGGGTGATGGCGTGTTACCGGTCAATCCCCCATCACACCTCTCCCAATCCTGGCTGCCACTCTACAACGCACTGAGAGAACTGCTTGTTCAAGCGATGAGTGCACTCTCAAAGGTCAATGTGATTAGAACAAAACCTGTGATTTAATCTCGGTGAACAACAACGCTCGAATTTATATCGACATTGATGAACATGTTCGATACACTGCAGAGTTTCTCATGACTCTTTTCTACAATTCTCTCAAGAAGTTTTTCAGGAACGTCTCCCTTCACATGGTAAATCATTTCAACGGTTTTGAAAACCCGAGGCGATGTTTCAGCTCGGGTACTATCAAGTTCAACCCACACCTTTGAGAAAGGACGTTCTTTGAGCCCTATAACAACATCAACAAGAGAGCACGCCCCAATCATTTGAAGAGTCACTTGCATGGGCGAGGGGCCGTTTTCCCAATCTAATTCAAGACTTTGCCCATTCGAATTTGTGCACAAAAGTCCATCGCCGCCGGTCCATTCTACTCGCCCCTGCATGGAGAGCCGTGGGGCGGTTCATTCTTGAAGGGGATGCATGTGGGTGAGACTGATTGCTATGACAGGAACACCAGTTACAATGAACAACGGTAAACTCACCATTCCAGATGACCCAATTATACACTATATCGAAGGTGATGGAATTGGAATTGATATATCCCCTGTGATGATGAAAGTCGTCGATGCCGCTGTTTCAAAAGCCTACGGCGGAGAAAAGAAGATTGTATGGTCTGAAGTACTTGCCGGCGAAAAAGCATTCAATGCAACTGGGGAATGGTTACCACAAGCGACTTTGGATGCCATGCGATCTGGGTTAGTTTCGATTAAGGGTCCACTAACCACACCTGTGGGAGGAGGAATCCGATCACTTAATGTCGCACTACGACAAAAGCTCGACTTGTATGCATGTGTTCGTCCCGTACGCTGGTATGATGGTACACCTTCTCCGGTCAAATATCCCGGTGATGTTGATATGATCATCTTCCGAGAAAACAGCGAAGATGTCTATGCTGGAATCGAATGGGAAGCCGGTAGTGACGGAGTAAAGAAACTCATCGACTTCTTACAAAATGAGATGGGAGTGGATAAGATTCGATTCCCAAACACCTCAGGGATAGGTATCAAACCCATTTCTAAGGAAGGTACTGCGAGAATCGTTCGTGCCGCATTCCAATACGCCATTGACAATGACAAAGAAAGTGTTACACTTGTTCACAAAGGCAACATTATGAAATTCACAGAAGGTGGATTTAGAGACTGGGGCTATTCGCTGGCTAAGGAAGAATATGGAGCTGTTGAAATCGATGGGGGGCCGTGGTGCAGCTTTGAAAATCCGAAGACTGGAAAGACGATTGTCGTCAAGGACGTCATCGCTGATGCCATGCTACAACAGATCATCACACGCCCTGCGGAATACTCCGTCTTGACAACGATGAACCTGAATGGCGATTATATCTCAGACGCATTGGCTGCTCAAGTTGGAGGTATCGGAATTGCACCGGGGGCGAACATCAACTATGACACAGGCATCTCAATCTTCGAGGCGACTCATGGGACAGCACCAAAATACACCGGCCAAGACAAAGTCAATCCAGGTTCAATGATTCTCTCTGCAGAAATGATGCTTCGTCATATGGGATGGATCGAAGCAGCCGATTTGATTGTCAAAGGTATGGAAGGCGCTATTTCAGCAAAGACCGTCACATACGACTTCGAACGTTTGATGGATGATGCAACACTTCTCTCATGCAGTGCCTTTGGTGATGCAATGATTTCACATATGTGAGCATCACTTCAGCCACGCATTCAAAGAACGGCTATTCTTAGCGATTCCAAAGCCGAATTGCTCTTCAAATGCTCGTGCGACCAGTGTAAAATCCCCGTCGCGTGTAGCGATGAGAACAGTTCCAAGGTCTTGAAGCGATTGGGTCGCAAGTTGCGCAGCTATACACATCAAAGTTCTATCAGGGGATTCTGGGTAGATGTCCCTGCCGTCCAAAACAGTACGGGCAGGCTCCACACGACGGGTTCTCTTCATGGCGGTAATTTCTTCATAAATTTCAGAGTAATCAAGAAGGAATGATTCAATCGAATCCTTGATTTCACCGGAGTTTGCATCCGACTCAATTTCAAGGTCGAGAGGGCGCCAAGTATTGTAGTCCTCAAGGACATTATTTGTCAATTCAGTGAGGGTTTTTTCATTAAATATCTTGTCGAGTAGATCTGGGGAAACGAGAGAATCGTCAAACCGACTTCGAAGTTGATTATGTCCAGATGCAATACCAATCAATTCTTGCTTGACAACATTGGGTAGCCAAAGTTGTAATTTCTTATCCCGCGCTTTACTCAAGAGAATTTTGTGGAAACTGCCCTGCCCTTGAATGTCAAGGCTAATTTCTCCAACGAGATGTAATTTCTTAGCGATACGATCAATCAAGGCATCAACCAAGATGTTCGTATCGACAATAACCAATGGAACCAGAGAAAGATTCCGAAGATATCGACGAGATGCGTTCGGGATTTGAGATTTATTGACTGAGAAAAGCGACAACTCTGCTTGTTGTAAACTACGAATTTCGCTTTGGTTGAAATATGCACTGTTCTGAGCACGCTCAAGGAACATCAACCCATCTACTGGTCGTACCTTGGCCGCTTCGCTGGCAAGAGAATATACTTCATCAGTTGACGGTGAACCGTATTGCATCAACTGATTAAAGCGTGTGTCAAAGGTATTTTTCTGTCTCCTTCGAGTCTTGTGAAGTGAGTTTGTCGCCGCAGTCACTCGACCACAGAAAGGATCTGTCGGAAGGGGGCGTGGGTGTTCATGCGGATAGGTCTTGAGCATGTCCAGGTCATCTTCCGCATAGTATACCCGTTGAGTTTCAACCATTTCTCCTTCTTCGTTTTCTTGGGTTTCCATTCTTGTTTTCTTCACGAACTCCTTCAATAAACGAGTCGCAAGATTCGTATCTTTTGACTTCGCTGTGTATGAAACACGGAGATACAGTTGGAAGCGTTGAGTAATAGCACTCTTGAGGGCGGGTTGGGCGTCAAGTAACTCAACCGCTTCACGCCATTGCTCAGCGAATGCAAGATGAATCAAAGCCTTTCGATACAAAATGAGAGAGTGCTCATAATCAAAGTCCTCATGGTCGCCAGCCTTACGATAATCTCGTGCAGCATTCAATTCTTCTTTCTTGGATGCATAAACTGCAGCGCGGGCAAGCGTATGCCAAGGCGAGAGTGCATCGTGATTCTGGTACCACCGAACAAGAGATGGAAGACCAATATCGTGCTCCAGAACGAGATGTCGGACGCTGTGAATCATCCCCGTTGGAATCGTCGAATTGTTCAGCAGATTGTTTAACGTTGCAATGTTATCATCATCGGAATTACCATGCTGAAGCATCAATGCAACATGATTGAGACGAAGTGTCGAAATGACAGCATTAAACAAAACTCGTTCCATGATAGAGAGATCTGCCGATGCAACACTCTGTTCAAGATTTGAAAGATGGGTTGACGAAGCGATACCACTTCCACCGTCGCGCAAGGCTTGGCGAATCGGTCCAAAGGCGAGAAGCCCCTGCTTATCGAGGACAGTGGTAAGGCGCTCATCTTCGATGTTTTCTCCTTCAAACAGCATAAGCAATGCTTCAGAAGTCGAGGAAAACGATGCGGGGGCATCGACGCTGTGAATTTGTGAAAGCGCTGTTCTGCGAGCCTCCCGAACCCTCAACCAAAGATTATTATCGCTCCCAGCATCGAGTAAGTGAGATACAAGAAGTGTTTCAAATGGGTGAGAAATTGGTACAAGGTCATTTGATGTCACCATCTTTGCGAGTAAATTGAGTTCCATCGTTTGGGTATAGATGTCTATGAGGAGCGGGAAAACGCTTTCCCACGCTTCACTTGAATCATTTGAAAGATGTTTAGCAGCAAGCGAACGCACCGCTAACGAGAGCGTTTCCATCTGAATGAGCGTCACTAAGGCTCCGTCATCAAGTAGGGGTATTTGTTGAATCAACCAGTCATCAACATCATCGCTCGAGATATCTGCGAGAAGAGGAGTAAGCGTAGATAGCTCTGTGTTCTGATCGAGTTTGAGACTGGTGAGGAGCGTTATCGTTTCTTCGGTTTTACCTTCCCTGTGAAGGGCGTTCAAACGCCACCACATGAGTTTTTCAATTTGAACTGCATTTGTTGTGTTTTCCTGAAGTATATCGAGGCCTTCTGCAAGTTGTTTTGATGAAAGTTTTGACGCCTCATCTGGGGAGTTCTCCCATGCGAGGAGTTTCCGGGCTGCCGACAAGGAGTTGCTTCCTTTTGCCGTTCTTGATTTCTTCCAATCGAGAACAATGCCTTGTCGTAGTGAATGGAAATCATTCAATTGTTCTGCCAATTCAGCGTCGACGTCTTCGAGGCGTTGAAGAGCGTCGGTTGGGTCTTGATTGGATGCAATGGCGAGAAGAACACTTAGAGCGGAAGATTGGCCTTCAAGTTTGAGGAGGATATTCGCAGGTTGAAGGGGCCTTCCTGATGATAATTGAGATACAGTGTTGCGAAGAGCAACTTGTGATTCTGCATCGATGACCGACGGTGAAATATCATTCACAGCCGTAATCAGGTCATTGGAAACAAACGGATTGATGAAAGCAGATTTTAATGTTACTTTCTTTGCTGCTTTAGCCTTGCTCACTTTGGCTTTGGGGAATGCAGCGAACTGGCCAAGAAGTGCAGTACGCTGTGCGAGTTCAATCCACACAGGGTGCACTCCTTTTTCCAAGCAAGTTTCCCTTAGGGAGTTTTCTGTCACTTCCCATTGATCATCCCAATCATCTTTGTTGAGTAATTTGTGAATGAGTAAAGTAGCGAGACGAAAAGCGGCGCTGTATTCTGAAGGGAGTACCATTTCTTGAGCCGATGGGAGGAGATCCATTGGGCCTGAAGCACCCTTTCCTCCACGTCGACTGCGGCTTCGACCCCCCATTGGACGACGACGATTTGAGACATCAGAACCTTCCTCATCTGCAGCAGGTAGTTCAGTTTCTGCAAGAGCCAAAAGGAGGATTGGTCTCCATGGCTTTTCAAGCAATTGCCAATCGGCGGTTTTGACCACAAGTGATTGACGACGGGGTTTACTGACGTTGGTTTTGAAAGCAACTTCAAGACAATTTGCCATATGAGTCTCTTGCATCGCTTCCCCCCCTCTCTGGTTGGCTCAACCTACCCTCCTTCAACCCACCGGCAGAGCCGTCACGGTTGTTATAGTGTCAATTGGATTTGTCTCATGTACATTCACATCCAAATGCGAGGACGTACTGTAGATGCTCGATGCCGAGAGGAAAAATTTGCTGAACTCCACGGAGAACATAGAGATACGGCACATCTCCACATCGCCCTCATATTCTGGCACGCGTGTTCGATGCTCTTTGATTGCTTTAAATCGAAAGTTCTTGTTCACGATTTGACCACATCTTGAGCCAAGTCTCAAGATTGGCATTAACTCCGGGTGGCTGTATTCTGCAACCACAGGCATTGGCATGACCGCCTCCAGTGGAATCCATTGCGGTAGCGAGACGAGAGAGATCGTAACGCCCTTGACCGTTTTTAAGAAAGGAATTAGCGTAAAAACTAGCGGATAAAGCGGGACGTTCGGGAGTTTCAATTGAACCATCAGCATAACCGTGTATGATACAGCAAGCATCCGCACGATCTCCTGCCCAAGCAGTCACCAAGTAACCATTTGAACGAACTCCTTTTTCATCCATTCGACAAATTGCAAGCCGATCAATAATTTCAGTGTACTCCTCGACGACCCTTTGAGCTGCTGCACGTTCAGCGCGTGCTCGAACAATATGAGGTACGATTTTCGAGTCCTGAAGGACTTCAGTTAAGCTTGCGCCTTGTGAAAGAAGATTGAGAACATGTTGCATATGTTCAGGTTCTCGTAGCGAAAGAGAACGAGAGAGTTGCAGAATTGGTCCATCTTCGATAAATTCATCTCGCGTAATGCGTCCGGAGTCGAGAGCGTCAACAACGGGCATTAGTTCTTCCAAATGCGAGAGGTCAAGATAGGGGCTCAATACATCATAGGCAAGACGTGCAGCTGATGGTGTGGCTTCCCAATGACAAGTACCTCCCTCATCAATAAATTTGGTTTCTTCCTCCTTCTCAGGGCGATTGGTGAGGTGGTGGTCGAGATACCACCCGCATTGAGGGTGAAATGGGAGATCAACCATCGCTGTAGAACGATCGATTAGTGAATCAACTGCACCGGAACGAATGAGCGCTGCATGTGCAAAGTGAACGTCTGCATCAGGATTTGCTGCCTTGAGGACTGCTGCTGCACACAGTCCATCGAGATCGGAATCTGCAATTATCCGAGTGAATTGTGGCAAGCCTGCTTTCTCCAGAGTCTTCGATGAGGATGCCATAGTGGCATGCGTGTGCACACTCGGCAAGAAGGTTTTCGAGGAATGATTCGCCACAATTGACTTGACCTATCGGTGTTCTGCTAGAGGCATGGAGACCTCGTGCGGCATCGTATTGGTCAATTATGGAACCGTTCTTTTACTCCAGTATCCTCAAGGCCATTGGGATTTTCCAAAAGGGCATGTCGAAGCAAGCGATGAAGACCACTACGCCACCGCTCGCCGAGAACTTCAGGAAGAAACCGGTATTGACGAAATCGAATTTATATCTGAATTTGTCGAACGCAGTGAATACTCATATTGGCACAAGAGCCGGAAACGGACGAAGCAGGTGTTTTGGTATCTGGCCGAAACAGAGCGACTAACCGTTAAGCTCTCCAATGAACATCGCGGCCATATGTGGCTCGATTGGGAACAAGCAGATGAACAACTTTCTCACGATGCGACAAGAGGTGTTCTGAGAAAGGCTCATGAACACATGAAAAAACTTGGAAAAGATTAGATTTGTTTGAAATCTTTATCGCTTTCGATTTGTTTTCGTATCAAAGATGCAACACCTGTTTCAGGACCCCTATGGCCGAGTGGTTTCCAGAGCGACTCAAGATTTCCAAGACAAGAACATACCCATCTTCCGAACACAAAAAGCCAATCCGATAAACGGTTGAGATAGATAAGTGTCAATGGCCGAACAGCGCCTTCGCCCTCGACTTCCAACAAATGAAGAACGCGACGTTCAAGTCGCCTTGTCACGGTACGTGTGAGATGTATCGTGGCCTCGGGACTCTGTCCGGATGGAAGGATGAAACTTGTAAGCGGTTCAAGTTGTTCGAGCCAAGCATCCATTTCTTCGAGTAAAACCTCAGCCTGATCTTCATTCAAGACAACCATGCCTTCGGGCAGATTCGAAGGAGGGCAGGCGAGTTCAGCGCCGAGATCAAAAAGTTCGTTTTGGATTCGTGGCAGGGCTTGATCTGAAATAGATTGAACACGCTGGATGGTAGAACTGCTGCCACCATCGCTGTGGGGTGGAAGACGTCGAATTTCCATCAAACACATACCAAAAAGGGCGTTTAACTCGTCGCATGTACCGACCGCTTCGAGACGTGGATCGGATTTTGAGCGACGAGAACCATCAACAAGTGAAGTTTCGCCTTCATCTCCAGTGCCTGTATAGACTCGTGTGATGCGTACCATTTGTCTGCCTCAAGCTACCCGAAGTCATGCTTCTATGAGTGGCTTTCGGGCAAGGAAAGTTGAATGGAGAGGGTGGTACCACTCAATATCCTCTTCACCAAACCGCCATGAATACAAAGCGAGGTGCTGATCAACAACCCCATACCACTCCAATCGACCAGGTTCAAGGCAGGCTATGCGCGTACCTGTCTCTTCTATTTCGGCCGTTACATTTTGCCAATGGGCAACCAGTTCAGCCAGTTGTTCTGCAACTTCAACCACGTGCTCATTTTCAGCATCTAAACTTTCAAGGAGGACCTCGAGTTCTTCGGTGAGGTCATGAGCAACATCACTCATCGCTTGCAATTCCGCCAACAATCGTGTGACTTTAGGCAGATTTTTACGAGCATCATCAAGTGATACGATTTGGGCACCTTTGGGAAGTTCTCGCAAAGCATTCTCTTCATCAACCAATGAACATACGTCCATAGGTCGTCCTGTAAAGAAAGGAAGATCTGAATGTTCTTTCACATGTTACCCTTCGCTTGGAGGACCTTCAAGTCATCGGAAAGGATGTTTGATTTTGAGCGTTTTTGGGGGGTATTGAAAATAATCGACGACCTCTCTCAGACGGCTGGAACTGGGGATTGTAAATTTGGAACAACCTTGCGAGCGACTTTGAGTAGAAGTATTGATGCAATGCCTGCCCAGATAAACAGTTCAATGACCACAACCGCATAATACAACGGACCAAATTGTTTCAAGAGAACAATTGCGTCGTAAGGGACTCCATAAAATGCCATGTAAACGGCTTGTGAGAGGAGGCTTGCGGAGAACCAAATAACAACCGCAAACCAAAATATAGTGCCTAATTCCCAGTCATCTTTCATCGCTTTCTCTGTTGTCATGTTTCAATATTGTTTTTCAAACACTTAAGTTCTTTGTATTCTTGCGTAAAAAAACACGGAAAATATGTAATTAATTTCCTCATCGGGGTTTTTTATTACCTGAAAAGGGACTATTCTTGCTCTGTGTGTCGAATTGGCGGAAGAAGATGAATGGCAGAGGAATCAATTCGTTCAAGTGCATCGTGAATAGCGAGTATCCATTCATTCGCAACCGCCTCTTCACCTCCAACAGAAATTAATGAGTCCAGCCACTCATCTGCAGTTGATTGATCTTCGATGAACAAGTGTATCCTGTGAAGGGCCAAATACGCCATAGGATTGAGGTGCTCTTCTTCTGCATCCCATCCTTTTTCGAAACATGCGATGGCTCCGTTTTCTCCATCAATTTGTCCACGCTGAAGGGCAACCATGCCTGCCTGGCTCCAAGCAAGAGGGAGCCTACCGATCAAAAGTCCACGGAATACAAGCCATGTTTGACCTCCACCAAGCATGACAAGTGAGACAAAACCAGACCATTGTTCAAATTGGTTCAAATCATCCCATGTCTGGACCATCAATCCACCAACGCCGACACAAAACAAAAAACCGGAAAAGGGTGCAAGCAGAACCTCTCTTCTTGTACGAACCAAATGGTGAATCCCGGCGAGAAGGCCAAATGAACCAACGCCGGTGAGCAAAACAAGGTGCCCTGTTACCGTTACTGGATTAGGCGCCATTTGCCCGACAGCGGCCATCGACGCGAGAGACAGTATAAACAAACCAAATCTACGAGACGGCCGGGGGAAGGGTTGGCTTTTCGAACCGATAAATAACAAAAGTCCAACAACTGCTTCAAAACAAACCAATATCCATTGTAGGGTATTGGTCTCAAATGCAAGCATAATATGCCCCTCACCTCTTCGAAGAAACGGCGCTTTTTGACCCTTTGCTAAGCCTTATGATAGGCAGTTCCGCGCAAAATCTCGGTAGCACGATACAATTGCTCAACGAGCAAGACACTGGCTAATTCATGCGGAAATGTCATCATAGAAAGTGAGAGACGCGGAGCTTTGTTCGATATACTGCTTACAGGCCACCCTTGTGCAGGACCCACTGCAAGGTGGGTATCCTCAACAGCTATATTCCAACCGTGAACTTTCTTTGAGAATTGAAGTGAGTCAAACATTTCTCCACGCTCGTCCATGTAGATCAGGTTCCCCTTTTTCTTCTCCAGTAACGCCATATATCGCTCCGTGGACAATTTATCGGAGTGATACTCCAATCGGATGCCTCGCGCACCCAACCGTTGAGCATACATCTCAAGGAGTTCGCGGTTCGTATTCTCCTTTGGTTTGCCATGAAGATGCACTGTAATCCTTGCCATAGTTTCGCCAATTCGTCCTTATTGATGAATCCAGCATACGCACAGCGCAAAATCTCATAGGGAAGAGCCTGCCAATCCTCGACATGGGTTGGTGGCCGTTTGGGCGGAAATCGAAGAGCAATCGCGCCCCAGTAAGAGACCCGCTACTGAAAGATAATCGTATTCTTATTTCCGAACTTCGAGATGCGTGTGAATTAAATTTCGATAACCCCGAGGAAGCACGTAGACAAATACGCCGAATGCAAGTCGAATGGAATGATTCAGCGCAGCACGGCGTATTGAGTGATGTCAACAGAAGCGGGCTTGAAGCTCGCGCATTTCGTTTGTTGACCTGCGATGACCGTGAATGGATGGCTTGGCTCGATAATCTCGAGTTTTGGAAGCCCGGTTGGAAGCCTGAGAATGATGACGAGGATTGAAGAAGGAGTGGCACTCCGCGAACATCAATGAGTCAAGCACTTACCCTCCACATGCTTCATACCTGTCCATTCTGTTGGAAGGTTCGAGGTTTGATTGAGCATTTGAAACTCGATGTCAACTATGTCGGTGTGAATGGAATGAGAATCAAAAAAGATGTCAGTTTTGCAGGTGATTGGGGGAAAGTTCCGATCCTCACCGATGAGTCAGGTGCCTACCATGTCGACTCTACCCCCCTGCTCAAACATATTGATGCCACCTACAATTCAGGAAAACTTGCTGCACTCGGCGATGCCGAGCGTCAAGCAGAATGGCTTGATTGGGCTGATACGAAAATGTCGAAAGCAACGATTCCAATTCTTTATGGAAGCATCGGTTCCGCACTAAAAACGACTGTCAAAATCTCAAAAATCGAAAAATTTGGTTTCTTTGCAAAGAGATTGTATGCGTGGGCTGGATTCCCAATTATGTGGGGGATTATCGCCCGAAAAAGAGTAAAAAAAGACGGTCGTAAACCGAAAAAACTCTGGCACGATTTGTTAACTGAGTTTACCACTGCCCACAACGGCAAGAACTTCTTTGGCGGCGACAGCCCTGATCTCGTTGACTTCTCTGTATTTGGATACATGCGCTCAATCTCTCCATTCCCACAATTTACACAATTAGAAGACCATGAGATGGGAATGGCATGGTATCGGCGAATGGAACAAACCATCTGATGGGGTGAGAAATTGCCAATTCAATATCGAGGTATTGAATTTGAATCTGTCAAAGCAGGAAACGTGTTTCTCGGTACTGAAAAGGGCGGATGGATGTATGGAGGTCAACGCCCACGCCACGAAGTTCGTTGTCCTGAATTTTATATCACAAAAGTTGTATTGTCGCAACGACAACTGAAAGAGCTACTTGATATCGAAAGCGATAACATAACCTTAGGTGGAGAACGAATTCAACAGATTTGTACAAATCTAACCATGGGGATAAATACCGATGAGATTGGTATAGACGCTGAAAAAAAGTGGGAAGTGCGTTGCCCCAGTGAAGGTGAATGGAGGCGAGCGCATGAACTGCTTGAACTCAGATTAGAACCTGGAAAAATCGAAATCCTAGCCGATGGTGTTTCGGATAACTATCGCGGTGCTATGATGGATGGTCGCCCTCGGTCATTTGAGGGACTCGGTCCGATGGCACAACATCGTGCAGCTATCGAAACTCACCCTCGACAAGAAGGTGTCACTGCTCTCTCAAGCGCGCCAATGGATCGTGAATTAAGCGAAATTGTCATTCGCCTCGTCATAACACCAATCCGAGAAGTAAAGGCCGTTCGAGTACCATTGAATGCTGATTTTTCTGCCAACATTCGAGGAGAAATTTTCTGGACATTTCTACTCGGAGTTATACCATCATTTGCGATTCCAATTGCAAGAGGCATGGGGAGTTATGCCACAACCGGCTGGGCAAACCTACTGTTCGGAGGATTGTGTGCAGGTTTTGTCACTGGGGCTTTTTGGCGACCCAAGAGACCGACAATACTCTACGACGAGGCAGAAAAATTAGTCGTCGATTCGAGGCGTGACTAAAGTTTCCCAATACGAATCTTGACGTATAGCATCTGCAGCACATATTGCTGCCATGTTAACGATATGTCGAACACCATCTTGGCGAGCGACGAGTTGAACGGGTTTGTCCATTCCCTCCAATATTGGACCAGTCATTTCCGCATCTCCGAGTTCCTCAAGCAACTTGTAAGCGATATTCGCTGCTGCAAGATTAGGTAAGACAAGGACATTTGCGGGACCGGTGAAATCCATAAACGGATACTCTGTTTGGACATCACCATTCAACGCAGTATCCGCTTGCATTGGACCATCGATGACGAGTGACGGGTCAAGTTCACGTGCAAATTCAATCGCGTCTTCGATTCGTTCGGAACGTTGGGCTCGACTTGAGCCAAAATTAGAAAATGAGAGCATAGCCACCCTGGGAGCAACTCCAAAACGACGAGCGACTTTCGCAGTTTGAACTGCTATTTCAGCTAATGTTCGACTATCTGGATATACGTTTACAGTAGCGTCTGCAAGGAAAATAGTTCGTCCTTTGACATTCATCATGTAACATCCAACCACACAATGAGCATTTTCATCAGGCCCAATGAGTTCAAGAGTTGGTCGTAGAACATCGCCGTAATTCCGACTAACACCGCCAACAAAGCCATCAGCATCCCCGTTCATGACCATTTGACTCGCAAAATAAGGGCGCGATTTCAGCAACCTTTGGGCATCGGGATATGTCATTCCTTTTCTGCTCCGCCTTTCCATCAATTTCTCAGCAAAGACTCCTTTTCTACGCTTGTCTTTTCTTGGGTCAAAAACCTCGTATTCGAAATGTAAACCAAGTTCATCGATCATCCGTTCGATCCTCTTCACGGGACCAAGTAAAATGGGATAACAAATTTTCTGATCGACCAATTGTGCAGCTGCTCGAAGGACTTTCTCATTATCGCCTTCTGGGAAAACAATGCGCTTTCCTTTTCCTCGCACTTGATTAATCACGTGCCTCATAATGGAATATGAGAGTCCGAGTCGTGCTTCCAATTGTTCTCGATAATCTACAATAGAAAACTCATCGGGTTGAACTGCAGCAATGCCTTCTTCAACAGCGGCTTGTGCAACCGCCGATGCTTCCCAGATCAATACTCTTCGATCGAACGGTTTAGGAATAATGTATTCCGGACCGTATTGCATCGTTGCACCGTCATAAGCGGCTGAAATATAATCCGGAACAGGTTCCTTAGCAAGTTGAGCAAGTGCGTGCGTAGCAGCCATTTTCATACCTTGAGTGATGTCTCGAGCGCGCACATCAAGGGCGCCCCGGAAAATATACGGGAATCCCAAAACATTGTTCACTTGATTTGGATAATCGGATCGACCTGTTGCAATAATTGCATCATTTCGGACTTCAAGGATTTCTTCTGGTGTGATTTCAGGAGTGGGGTTGGCAAGTGCAAAAATTATCGGCTTTTCAGCCATTGATGCTACCATTTCTTTACTCACTAAACCGCCGCGAGAAAGACCAAGCATGACATCGGCATCTTGCAATGCGTCTGCTAAATCACCAGCCTCTCGTTCATGGGCAAAAGGCGCCTTGTATTCATTTAATTCACCAGCCTCAAGGCGAGATTTAGTGACAATTCCCTTACTGTCGACCATCGAAATATGCTCTCTCTGAACACCAATCGCGACATAGTGATTCGCACATGCAATCGCACTTGCACCTGCCCCGATGACAACGACTTTTATGGCGTCTAGACTCTTTTGTTGGAGTTCAACTGCATTCAGTAATGCGGCTGCAGAAATAATCGCAGTCCCATGCTGATCGTCATGCATTACTGGAATATCTGTTGCCTCTGCGATTCTACGTTCAATTTCAAAGCACTCAGGGGCTTTAATGTCTTCAAGATTGATACCACCAAAGGTCTTGGAAATATTAACGACGGTCTCGATGAACGATTCGGAGTCTTCGGTATCGACCTCGATATCAAAGACATCAATGTCTGCAAATGTCTTGAGAAGAAGCCCTTTTCCTTCCATGACCGGTTTACTCGCAAGGGCGCCTATGTTTCCTAAACCAAGTACAGCAGTTCCGTTTGATATGACTGCAACTAAATTTCCTTTCGAAGTGTAACGATAAGCGTCCTCTGGCCGTTCGGCAATATCAAGGCACGGATAAGCAACACCGGGTGAGTATGCCAAACTCAATTCGTGCGCAGTCGAGTGAGGTTTTGTTGGTACAACCTTAATTTTTCCACGAGGTTTAGCTTCGTGGTATTCCAGCGCTTCTCTTCGAAGTAAGCGTTCTTTCTTGTTGAGACTCATACTTCGACCTTAACCGTCGAAGGCAGTCTTAGGTTTGAGTCTTGCGTGATGAGAAGGGGTTGACATGACTGTCTGAACACATACTTTGGTTCTCGGTAACGCACGCATTCAAAACGAAGAGAAGGGTATTCTAATTCATGAAATGAAGGATGAAACTGTGATACCTGTTCACACGATTGAGGGACGCGTTCAAATACCCTAAAACTCCGATTGGGCTTGATGACCCTCAATGCGAACGCTGCGGCCCTGCCTCGCGACTCTCGAAGAGCACTGCTCATGGTCGTACTGATGTTACTTTCATCATCTGCTCCAATACTCACAATCTCTGGCGTTTCTGCTCACGAGTCTGCTTTTGACACCATCTGGCCTCAAGAAGGAAGCAACGACACTGGATGGGTTCAACTCGATGCTGTTGGAGCCGACCCTTCAACCGGTAGTCAAGCGAGCGCCTCATGGACACTTGAATTCGCACCAGGAGCAGATTTGTCGAATGTTTCATTCCAAGTCCGCGTTGATGGAAGTGATGGTTTGATGATTGAAGAGCCAATGCTTGTAGCAAGTGATATTGGCGTTAATCTACTGGACTGGAGAGGTTTGGGGATGCTCGGTTCTCAGGATAGTTTTGCAGGCCCGAACCCATACACCGGTCGCATGAATCCAAACAGCGACTCGGGAGCAACTTGGACGCTCCCCAGCGACGCTGAAATTACTGAACTGGTCATTGAGGCACTTGCCCCTGTGGACCCCGTTGTAGCATTGGCGCCGTTGGAACTCAACATTGTAACACATGCCATTCATCCAGATGATGGAAGAATGTATCTGGCAATAGATGATGTCATCTTGACATTGGATTACGCGAACGACCCTATTGTTATCGATGTGCTTGAATTTGATTCGGAAATTAACGATTTGGTCATGGACTCAGCCAACAGGTTGCTCCATGTCCTTACTTCAGATGGCCTTTTCTTCGCTTTTTCTCTTGATGATACAAGTGAGCAAACTGCCCTCCCGACCCCACCTGATTCTCAAACATCGCAAATGCCCTTCGACCAATTTATGATTGCTTCCAACGGATTTGTCTATGCTGCAAATCAAGATGGGATTGCACAGTGGGATGGCCTTGGTTGGACAGCTGCAATGTCAAAAACAACACCACAGGAATGCCTCGACATGATTGAAGTGGATAATGTCCTTTACGTCTCATTTGACGACGAGGGTGTTGTTCGTTGGGATTTGAATTCTGGAAGCGCTTTGACAACCTGGTCCACCGCTAACAGCCTTCACTCAGATGAAGTTACTGAAATGATGGTTTCTGGGAATCAACTCTTGCTCGCCTCTCCAAGCAACGGATTAGCAAGATATGATTGGAGTTCAGGTTTTTGGCTCTCGACATGGAATGATGGAAACTGGCTCACGAGCAACACCATCAACGGCATGGTTCGCTCAGGTAGTGATCTCTTCATTCTGAGTGGAGACACATTGCATGAATACGACACAACTGTTGGCGTCTTTTCTTCATCACAACCAATATCGAGTTTTGGATTGACGGGTGACGGGCAAGATTTCATCGTATGGCCTGCTGCTGGAACGAGAGCTCCCGCTACTGAAACTTTGTTACTCGGGAACGGATTCGGCTCATTCGCTGAATTAATTGCTGGCTCCACGCCGCTTCAAACAGGAACACTGCTCATTGGAAGTGGCCCAACCTCATCCGGAATGCAAGATGCCACCGAACTCGACGGCGTGGTCTTTGTTGCTGCTGATGATTACATGAATCGTTTCGATACACAAGCTTCCCGTTGGCTCCAACCCGTTTACCTTGGAACCACAGTTAATCACTTGATGAACGATGGATCACATGTCTTCATCGCTTCCGAAAACGGATTACATCAAATGCATAAAAACGGAACGTTACTCCAAACTTGGGATTCTACAAATTCCGGCCTGCTCGATGATGAAATCATACGAGTTGATTCCGATGGATCTACTGCTGTTGGCATTACGGGAGAAGGTCAGATGATTGCGGTAGACCTTACCGGATCCGCTACCGCATCTACTCCTCAATACGATTCTCCAGCTGTCGATTTAACGTTGTTTAGCAATACCGTTCATCTTGCAACTGATGGTGAAGGCGTTCTTCGCTATGATTTGTCGAATGGTACATGGCTCACCCCGTGGATATCAACCGGCGTCAACGGTGCTGACAATGTTCCCGTAGCAGTTACCGGCGACATACTTTACTTCGGAATCCCAGGCTACGGAGTTGCTCGAAAAGACCTCTCAACTGGCGAATTAATGACCCCCCTAACCGAAGTAGGTAATTCTGCGGGTCAAGGCTCTTCTACCGGAATACTTCCAACCGACAACATCTATGCACTCGAAGCCGATGGAAGCGAGCTCTACATTGGAACCAGTAATGGTGCAGTCAAATGGGATGGTTCGAGTTCATCTTCATTCCAAACAGGAGGCAACTGGAATACTCGGCCACAACAGTATTTCGATTTCGCCGTTTCAGGAGGTACGGTCTATGCGGCAACAAATATCGGCGTATGCGCATGGTCGAGCAATCAAGTTTCTTCATCAAACCCCGATTGTTTGAATGTGTATGATGGAATGCCAAACTGGGCCACCTACTCTGTTGAAGCAGATGGTTATGGTTACATCTTTGGAGGAACAACTTCCGGAGTTGGAATTATCACTGCATCTCCTTACGAAGTAATCGGTGAATGGGAGGCAGGAGAACAAACTCAAAATGCACCTGTTGAAGTCATTGGCGATATTGCTTACATCGGACTTGACGGAATAGGAATTGCTCGTTACGATATACCCAACAACGCCTGGTTGACTCTTTGGACTGAAGATAATGTTTTGGATGGTGGAAATGAAGAGGTCACTGGCTTGGTTGCTGATATTAACCCGGGACAAATATGGATTGGCGGTGATGACGGTTTCCAACTGCTCAACACAACGACTGGTGCAGAGGTCTATGATATCGAAAAGTCGAGTAGTTTGTTTGCTGGAAATGGCAATCCTCACGACATGCTCGTTGATGGAGATGTCTTGTATTACAACGACCGCACCAGCAGCGACAACGTATTCCGAATTGACATCGCTAACTATGCGAGTTTGAGTTCTTTGGATGCAGGTGCAGAAGTCAACGAAAACGGTGGCGATGTAAACGGTATGAACATCGTCGATGGCAAACTCATGGTAAGCGTCTCATCTGGACAATGGTGGAATACTGATGGTTCTGGAGGTATCGCGCAATGGGATATTTCAAGCGGATCGTGGGATAACAGCATCCTACCAATTGGACAGGTAGACCGAGTCACTGCATACAAATCTACTTCAGGCAACATGTGGGTATCGTGGGGCGAAAGTAATCTTGAACTCATCGCTGCAAACGGAACGACCATAGATTCATGGGATGATGATGATTTTGACTTCCCAATACGTGAAATTCTCGAATACAATGGAGAAGTCTTGTTCGCAACTGAAGATGGCGTAGCACGATATAACGAGACAACCAACCAGTGGCTCACAATGTGGGAAGAAGGAAACGGACTTCCAAACAATGCTGGAAGTAGAATCTACGAATTATGGACTGATGGGACACACCTTGTCACCGGTGGTGGCGATGTCAATGGTTTTGGACAATTCCAAGGCGGAGCAGTGTCTCATTGGGATGGAACAACATGGAATCAATTTGACTTAGGACAAAGTGGGACACCGAATGGTTACCCGCTTTCTATGGCGATGTGCGGTGGAGTCCTCAACATTGGAATCTATGCAAACAATGGTGGAGTTGCCCGACTTGATTTGGCGAACAGTACAATGGTCGGCTCCTTTACTCGCGCTGATTGGAATGAAGGTTATGGCGAAGTTGCCGGCGTTGCTTGCGATACAACTGATACACTCTACGTTGCTTTCTATGAAGATGAGGCGGACGTCAAGAAATACAGTTATTCGACTGGCTCTTGGATTACTCCAATTACTTCTGTGAGCAACGGTTTACCAAGCGACCGAGTTTGGTGGGATGCTATTGACTATGCAAATGGGCAACTTGTTCTCGGACACGGAATCGGATTATCGGGCAGCAACGTCATCGGTGGAGGATTCTCGCTTATTTCCAGTTCAGGGAACTCAAATGCTCAAGCCAGCGTCAATGGTGCAGGTTCATCTGTAACCTCCTTCCAATGGTTGGGAACTGAATGGTTGGTCGGTCAAGCAGGCGGGTCGTCTGGATTTAGTAAGGTCGAAACGATCAGTTCGCTCGGCCAAAACACCGTTGCGACTCTCCCTGGACTTGTAAGCGGTCAAGTAACCTCGATGAATGGCAATTCAACCCACCTATGGGTCACAACTGCGGGAACAAATCAAGGCCAAGGTCAATCAAGTGGTGCAGGATTGCTTCAAGGCGAATGGCAGACTGATGGCTCAATTTTATGGCAAAACGGATGGACAATGGCAGCAAACAGTAAGGCCCAAGATACCGAATTAATCGGCACAGATCTATACATTTCCTCAACGCCAACTGGATTGTATAAACTCGATACGCTTACCGGTGTTGTCACGCGGTTAAGCGGCGGATTACACGGTTATCTCGATGGAATGGTGCTCGATGGAACTACCCTCGTTCTCGGACTCATGGGTAGCGGCGGCTCTGCGCCAGGTGTGCAGCTCTACGACATCCAGACTGGATATGGAAACGGCAAATTATTAGGAGGACTACCATCAAATGGAGTCAATAATTTCGCTGCCACTTCCGACATCCTCTACATTGCTACTAATGGCGGTGTAGGTCGTTGGGATTATGCTGCAGTTGACTGGATTAACCCCCTTACAACGTCTGATGGATTACCTACCAATGTTGTTGAAGACATTTTAGTTGAAGGCAACTCTCTGTGGATGGCTACACCTGCTGGTTTAGTCGAAATGAATCTTACTACGAGTGCAACAACGCTCTATAATTCAGCCTCGGGACTTATGGGCACTTCAACCATGTCGCTCACGACATATGCCTCATCAGCACTCCCAACTACCCTGTTTGTTGGACACGATGGTGCTGGAAATGAACGGCCAGCTGTTACGACAATAGATTTGAGTTCAGGCATACTTACAGGGCATGAATTTGACCAACTACCATCCAATAATGTCGATGCATTAACAAGCGATTACTGGGGTATTCATATTGCAACTGATATCGGTCCAATGACACATTGGAACAGTACTTCTTCCTTCTTTGAAAACGGGATTCCTTCCTACCAAGTCTTTGGTTGGCCTGTACAAAAAATGGTAAGCGATGGAGACCACATCTTGGTCTTTGGAGGAAATGGCGTCTCAATTGTTGAAGCACGAACGAACTCACATCAAAACATCAAGATGATTTCGATGCCGATGCTTACTGGTGGAACGATTTCTCCTGATCACATTTGGCTAACAACCGATGGTGACGGGTTGTATGGTTACGAAAATAACCCGCAATATACCGAGATTGAACGCGTATCAATCCGATATGCTGATCCTCTTAATGTTGGATTTAATCTTGTCACTCAAGACATCACAGACATGACGCATCCAGGCATGAGTATCACGTTAGCAGACCTGAACTCGACTGTTACACTCGACCCCACACTCGGGGTTGTAGGAACAAATGGAATTATGTTCCAAACCGTTCCACTTGCATTCACGTCTCCTATCAACAATGCAGCCACATGGGCTTATTCGAAGAGTCTCAAATACAACGCTACAATTGAACTGAACAATAATCCTGACTTTGAAACAACCCTTCAACTCGCAGTGGATAATGGCGTCATTGTAAACGGAACCCAATTCCTACAAATGACATTGCGTTCACCTTCCAACGGCTCCATGCATGTCCGTCTCATCTACGATTATGTCCGAACTGAAACCCCAATCACCATGACTGACCTTATCGATCGACCTGACGATGGTGGTGGCGCGTTGTTGGCGAATTGGAGTTTGGTACATGACGATAACTTTGCTCGATATTTAGTCTATGTCAATGAAGGGCCGTTCGTTACCCAAAGTGGTTTGCCACTAACTGTTGGTGACCTCGCAGGACGAACAATTGACAAAGCGATATCATTGCATAGCCGTCTCTCAAGTGAAGTCACTACCGCAAATGGATCCCCACTTATCGACGGAGAACTGTATTACGCTGTTGTGGTGGTTGAATACGATGATGGGCACTTAGGAACCCCCTCTGCTATCATGGGTCCTGCCTCACCGAGCGATGAAGTTCCGCACTCTCCACGATGGGCAGATGCAGGCCCCCACGAAGGAGGATCTGATGGTGATCTTGAAGTTGAATGGGCAAGATGTACTTCCATTGATCTTGCAGGAACCATGATTTATGCATCGACCAGTACACTAACCGATGTTCTCGGATTAACACCAGCAGCTGAGGTCGACAAGACTGAAGGAAATACGACGGTCTTGTCACTGGATGCTGGTCAACCGTATTGGCTCGCCCTTACCTGTGCCGATGAATCTGGACAAGAGGATATCATGAATCCAACAATCATTGGTCCTGTAGTGCCTACAGGAGGGCTCAATGATAACACTGCGCCGCCCAAGATGGAAAACGTCGCTGCAATTGATACACCAGATGATGATGGCGGCCGAATTACCGTTTCATGGGATGTGAATCCTGCTGATGATTGCACATTCTATGCCATCTTTATCCGATTGTCATCCGGAGGAACCGACACTGAAACAATCCCCTCTGCATCTGTCGCAAGCGATCAATTTTCTCAAGCGGAAATCGTTGACGACTGTTCGGAAGATTCGACGATTGTCAACAATATCGATGGCGTTGCACTTCAAGACGGGCAAGCGTATTACGTCGGTGTCGTCGCTTACGACGATTGGCTGAATGCCAACCTCAACGATGTAGATCTCGTCAAGGTTACGCCTCTGCGAAACACTGCAGGAAGCGGTTCAGTTCCTGATAGAGTGAACGCTGTGAATGCCTTTGACCACCCTGATGATGACGGAACTTTAATCGATGTCATCTGGTCGATCTCTGATGCAGATGATTTCTCTCATTACATTGTCTGGGTTGCAGACCGCCCAATATCTGACCTCTCTGCTGCTTGGGCGGCATTTGGAGATGATGAGGGGTTGTGTGGATGTCTAAAGGTCAACAAGCAATGGATTGATGAAGATTACAATCCAATTGAATTACCGATTTCAACTGCACTGTATGGTGGTAATTCGATTATTGACGCCGTGCCTGAAATCATTAAACCCGATATCGAACTTTACGTCGTCGTAACTGTTCATGACCTTGCTGGAAATGTTCATCTTACGAACCTGCCACAGGCGGTTGTTGTCCCGATTAACAACTTACAGGATGTAACCGCCCCTGCTCCTCTCAGCAATTTAAATCTCTATGACCGTCCAAATGATGATGGGAGCGCTCTGCTTCTTGACTTTGAATTAAGCAATGAAAGTGACGTTGCTACATACGAAGTCTATGCTGCAACTTGGTCATTTGACGCCATTGGTATGGGAAGTACCGGTCCTGCCACTCCGATTGCGACTCTTTCCCGCTTACCTGACCTTCCACTTACTATCGAAGTCGTTGCGGGTGACACTCCGGTCATCGAGGGACTCGAAATCTGGGTAGCTGTCGTCGTTCGAGATACTGCTGGAAATGCTCAAGAAATCAACCTCGCTACTGTTTCAGCGCAGTCTGTAGATGACGATGTCGATGATTTAGGCGGATATCTTGATGAAATCGAAAACATCGTGCTTTCTTGGAACTCTGAAGAAAATATTCTGGTGGAATGGAGCCACTCCGATGATTCGAGTGTCCGTGGATATCGTGTATACATTTCATCGAACGATTTCACATCAAATTCAGATGCTGATTTCGTAGCCGAGGTGAAAGCATCAAATTCATTCCTTATTACGCCAAATAATTACAATCCATTGGTAAACACATCTGCGTGGTATGTAGCCGTTACACCGTTTGACGACCTCTTTGAACGGGAAGAAGTTGAAGCGATAATGCTTGATGTATATGGAAAAGAAAATACGAACGGAGATGGTAATCAAGATGCTACAAATGAAAATGATTTCTCGTCACTCCTTACCACACCAAACCTTCTGGCTGCAGGACTCTTGTTCATTGCAGTACTGTTACTTGTTGCCATTGTTCGTTCTCGTGGAGGACAGCGACGACGCGATCAAACACTCGAATTACAGGAAGCAACTTGGGGGATACAAGATGACGGCTGGGGATCTGATATCCCACCAGCAATGCCTCAGGTTGCGAGTAAAACTGTGCCAAATATCGAACAAGAAAATGACATCTATGCAGCAGCACAACGTATCGAGAATCAAGACATCTACGGACGTCCTGCATACCAACCAGCACAACCTGTTATGCAACCTGCACAGAACAATGCATTGATGAACGACCTTTCGGGACAAAACTCACCACAGCTACCTGAGGCGAGCATTGATACATCATTCTTGGATGACTTGCTTTGAGGCGTGCCAATGGGTGATGAACAAACCAGTAGCCCCCGTAATGCGGTCTTTACAACCGCCCTGTGGGATGGAGGTTTCTGTTTAGCAGATTGGAATCTGCATCTTGAAAGATTGAGAGCTCATGCTAAACTCTTGCGTATTGAATTACCAGATGATTTTTCACTGCGTATCGCTACTTTTTTCCAAAAGGTGGCTCAAGAAGGTCTCTATCAGCATTCTCGAAAACCAACTTTCTTGCTCCGTGTTGAATGTTCCAATCTTGGAGAACTTTCTTTTGACATCCGTAAACTTGAGTTGAGAAATGAAGAAATCGACGCAATTACACGACCAGCACCACGATGGTCGATGAAAATTAATGGAACAAAACACGGTGATTGGCAACCATACCTCGATGCACATGCAGTTGCTAAAAAACAAGGTGCAGATTTGGCCTTTCACGTTCATGATTTTGCAATTGTTGATGCGGATCGGGCTGCACCAATTGTGCTGGATGAAGACGGTGTTGCATGGGTCGCAGCCCCGAGCGAAGGTGGCGTTACAAGTATTACATTGCAAACGCTTCTCAGCGGTATCGAATCCGCAGGCATACCAGTTCAGTTTGGCCGATTGAATGAGCGTTTGGTCGCTCGGGCAGCAGAAGTTGTTGCCATTGGAAGTGGAATTGGAGCATGCCGTATACTCTCACTTGATGGAGAGGCACTTGGAGAAGGCGAAGCACTTACCATGCTTTGTCAGTCACTTTTAGAATTACATTACCGAGACCAAACAACCTGGATTGATGTGAGGATGATCCAATGAGCCGAGATTTTCTTTCGTTAAACGCCCATTGGAAAAAAATGGGTCTGCTTGGCGAGAAGGCTGTCCATTTTGGTGGACCTGATGAATTACTCCTTTATTCCGGCGGACCACACACGCACCTCGCTCAATTTTCAATAATATGCGGACCTTCACGCAAAAGAGTGCTTGTTCGGCAACCGAACAGAAACAAGATCCCAGCCGGTAAAAAACACAGCCCTCTCAGCGGAGAAGTCGTCTTGGTGAAAGAAAAATCTCCTTTTGTTGCTGAACTTGAAGAGTGGAAGCACGGGTGTTGGTATCACTCGACTTCGATATTTGCAAGCTCTCTTTCCGAACTTCTCACAAAACTCAAAACCCATACGCCGTACGAAAACTTCGAAACATCACCAAATCCTGCATTACCCCAACGTCCATTTTGGGCGGGTGCATTCGCATATGACATGGTTCAATGGACACAACCCGTTCAGCTTCAACACCTTCCAGATGAAAAAGAATTACTCACCATTTTGTGGCTTGTGGAAAGGATCGTAATTCATGATAAGGAACACGATCGTATCGAAAATTATGCTCTTCCAGGCGATACATGGGGTGTCAAAATTTCTGAAAATATGGAAACGTATGAGCCGCTAAAAGAATTGCAGAAACCGTCACCGTCGGCCGAAACAAGTTCAATGAGTGACGAAGAACATGAGAATACGATTGAAGCAATATGTGAAAGTATTCGCGCAGGACAAATGTATCAAGTCAATGTAGGACGATGGTGGAGTGGAGAAATTAAAGAACACCCTCGAAATGTTTTCCAACGACTCAATGAAAAAAATCCTGCACCGTTTTCAGCCTATCTTGAGGTACCGGACCTTGGTTTTTCATTAGTCTGCTCTTCACCAGAATCCTTACTCAAGAGTGACGGAGTCTCCGTTTTCACTTCACCTATCAAGGGTACTCGGCCACGAGGTGCAAACGTTGAGCAAGAAAAGGAATTGCGTTTAGAAATGGTGAACGATGAGAAAGAACGTGCTGAGCACCGAATGCTGGTCGATTTGATGCGAAATGATATCTCCGCCGTTGCTGAAGTGGGGAGTGTCAAAGTTGAACGATTTGATGTTGAAGCCTATTCGCAAGTCCAACACCTTGTTTCGCATCTTTCCGCTGTACTAAAAGAAGGCTCAAACGGATTAACCGCACTTCAAGCAGTCTTCCCTGGAGGGAGTATCACGGGTTGCCCACGGACAGTTGTTTGCGCTGCAATTGATGAGTTAGAAAAACGTCCTCGCTCTTTCTGGACCGGTTCAATCGGTTGGATTGACGTCTTTTCTGGAGCGAGTTCATGGAACATCCTCATTCGAACTTTAATCGCACAAAAGCGAAAGGAAAAATGGTTCGCTGATGTTGCAGCAGGAGGAGGGATTACCATTGGTTCGCATCCTAAAACAGAGGTGCAGGAAGCCAAATGGAAGGCTGCTGCACTTCGTAAAGCATGCGGATGGATTGAAGGAGATGATAAGAAATTACCAACAGGTGAACTCAAAAGCTATCGCTTAGATATCGAAGGAGTACCACCTGCAACACTGAAAGCAGAGGTACGATTTGTAGATGGAGATACGGATGCGAAAGGCTGCGTCTTACTTATCGATAATCTCGATTCCTTTACACTAAACATTGCACATGCAATTGCCGGTTTAGGGCATGAAGTACTCATTTACAGGGCTCGCGAGGGGGAGACTGATATTTGGGATTCTGGCTCATGTTGTGCGTTCATTGATCGATTACAGCCCAGTCATATTGTCTTGGGACCTGGACCAGGTGTTCCGACTGATTCACCTCTGACAATGGAATTAGCACACGCTGTTTTGAAACAACAGATCAAAGTACCTCTTTTGGGTATTTGTCTCGGCCATCAAGCTCTTGGTGTCGCTGCGGGAATGGAACTCATACGGGCTCCGAATGGTCCAGTTCACGGCGCTCCACGTTCATGCGAACATACCAGGGATGGCGTTTTCTCAACATTACAATCACCTACCTCATTCACCCGTTACAATTCATTAGCGGTATCTACTACAGGTGCATCACCCTTCATCGAAACCGCACATGAAGCGGTTACCGGAGCAATCATGGCCATCCAACACCCCGTTCTGCAAATTCATGGAGTACAATTCCATCCTGAATCCGTTGGTTCAAGAGAAGGCCTTGAATTACTCAAGAGTTTTCTCGCCTGTAAAGCGGATGCTTGAAGAATCGGGAGCGTATGGGTTGACTGAGGGAGTGCCATGCCGATATGCAGACATTGTTCAAGCACCTATTCTCGGGAGCAGTTTATCCATGGAAATGGACCTCGAACTCAAGTTTGTGTCCGGTGTGGATTGGAACTGGGACTCGTGACGAAAGAGGAGGCTGCAAACATGTTTGACGACCCACTTCGAAGTGCACGGTTGCAAATAATGGCCCGCCGATACAGCATTTTCATGTATATCCCCCTGCTTTGGACACTTTGGATTATGGTACTTAGCGATGTGAATCCGTGGGGTTGGTATTTCCTCGGACTCCTCATTATATTGACATTGATTGCTCCTGTTTGGTTCATTTATCGCGGTGGACAATACTCAGGCGACATGGCTCGTCTTACCCCCTCATATGACCGTCCAGAAGGACACTGATCACGTTTTAGCGTGGATTTTGAGGACGTCTCCGTCGCTCATCTCATGTTCAGCACCAACGACCCGGCGGCTACGTCCGTCGACACCTCGAATAAAACCGTCACCAAGATCACTGTGGACTTTGTAAGCAAGATTTTTTGCTTGTATTCCGGAAGGCACGACAAATGCATCTGGAAGTACTTTACCATCCCCATCTGTCCAGTGCGTTTCATCTTGAACAGGATAAACGACAATATGGTTCAATTCGTCAAATAGAACGGTATCAATAAGTGTTGAAACCCCCGTACCACCGTGGGTGGAAAGTCGTTCCAGCATGTGATTCAAGGCTATCATCTGTGGTTCAGAAAGGGCATCTTTGTTGACAAAATCAAATGATTTTTGCCCCGGAATATACGCAATCAATTCAGCGGAGGAAGCCCGACGGAGTGCCAATTCGACATCAGCCATACATGGCATGAGCGTGCCATTTGCAGAAATACCGTCGAGAACGCCTTCAGGTGCGATGTCATACTTATTAGCGGCGATGTGGATGGGGAAAAGCAATGTTCGAACATGGAAAGCGAGCGATGCAATAACCTCGGAGTTCCAATCCCATGGACTACCTATGTCTCCATTTTTTTCTTTGAATGCCTCAAAAGAAGTTGCAATGGATTGTGGTGTGGATCCAAGACCGGTTAGCCGTTCATGGATGTACGTCACCAGACCTTTCTCCCCTTCTGCTTGTACGCGGCGAACGCCTCGTGTCCAGCCATCGTTGAGTAATCCTGCAATCCATGCATCTAATTCTCCACCAAGAAATTCAATCTCCTCACGAATACGTTGCTGTGCTACTTCTTTAGGTTGATTTGCACCTTGAGGATTTCCTTCAATATCGGTCGTACCTGCAGCATCAATTACCTGAACCAATGCATCACAATTCGCCAAATCGGCAAGGAATGCATTGCCTCTACCTCGTCCTTCGCTGGCGCCTGGAACTAATCCTGCGATGTCGACCAAAAAACAGGGTACAAGACGTCGATGGGCAATACATGAGCCCGTCCGTGGTTCACATAAACTCCCTTGACGCGGGTCATCTGGTGATGCAGCGTCAAGTCGTCCTTCAGCCTCGAGACGTTGTCGTATATCTTTGCAAGGACATTGGATTCTTGCGGCTACAAAAGCGACACCAACATTGGGTTCAATGGTACAAAAGGGATAGTTTGCGATGTCCACTTTCGCTAAGGTTGCTGCGCTGAAAAAGGTAGACTTACCTACATTCGGTTTACCAACAAGTCCGATTTTCACAGTGATTCCACCATGTGAGCGTGGTCATTCTTCCTCGGAGTCGAGAATATCGTTTCGAATCTTTGCAAGCATAATATCCAATTCAGGAAGATTAAGACGCCCATCTCCGTCAAGGTCGACAGCAGAAACCAATCGTTCCATTTCCCAAGGAGGGAGGTTTGCGATTTTCGACTTTGCTAACGCTTGTTGAAATTCATATCCGTCTATTTCCCCAGATTCATCTAAATCAATGGAACTGAAAAATTCAAAGATGGATTGCTTTGTCTGCTTGAGGAATTGGGCGAGCATTACCAGTTCTTCTGGAACTGGGAATTCCGTCACTTCATCATTATGGAGTTGAGCAGATACTTGAATGATTGAAGAGCCGCCTTCGTCTTCTTCAACCTCGCCAATGTGAAGTGCTGTGTCAACACCGACTCCACGACCAAGGAGCACTCGAATAGAGGTTGTTCCTTCGACAAGCGTGTAGGAATCAATATCGCTCTTTGAAGACAAATCAGAATATGCTGCATTGTTTGGACGTCCGGTATGAATCATTGAGAGAGCCGCAAGCATACTCGCAATGGTAACCAAGTAGAATGTTGCAGCTGAGGTCAAAAAGAAGCCCTCGGTAGATGCGATTGCATCTTCTATTCCAGATTCAGATACAGCATATGTGGTAAAGTCACCTATGAGTGCAGAAATGGTTGAAGCAACTCCACCTATGATGGTGAGCCAAACTGCGAGTTGAGCATTCGAGGCTTTTGCTAACTTCTTGCGTGCGGCAAGAGGATAAGATGTGAAGAGGACTGCGAGCATCATCAAACTTCCAATCGTAGAGACAAACCCGGTATCAATGGTGTGTGCCATAGACCCGAGTTTATCCATTCCAACGAATGTGTCCATTCCGGTAAAGAAACCACCAATGGCATAAATTGGCAAGAGCATCATAGCTGCCGTTGCTGCAAAAGCACCGGGGCTTTTGACAATTCGCTCTGGATTTGTGGCTGCAGTAGCAACCATGTTGAAAGAACCTGCAAGAATTGGCAGAAGGCCGAGCGTCATGAGAAGAGCACCAACGTTCTGCAAGAGTTCTCCACTGTTTGCCGAAGAGAGGAAAAACGGCGGTACGGTGATAAAGAGGAACAGCAAGTTGGTTTTCTGCATCGATTCAGACCAAACGGGCTTACCTGCCGTATACGGGATGATGTGGTAGGCAGCAGCGAAAATCAACGCAAGTGGAACCCACCCAGTAACGACGCGCTCGGCCATCCAAACCGTTTGTGTGGAACCCAAAAGTTCTCCAAAGAAGATAAACAGCATACCCAGAATCTTAGCAACCAATGCCAGAACAAGGAACCATGTTGTCGGGGAGAGGTCATCGTGCTCTCGGTCTCCAATCGTGATGAGCACGTTGATGAATAAGGCAATATGGAGCATCGAGGAGACGAGAAGCAGTGAGACATTCTGTAGAGTCTCCAAAATGACCGCTTCGTTTTCAAGAGTAACAAACGAGAATATTGCAGGAAGCAGAAGGACACCAATTGTCGATGCAGTGAGAAGAACGGCGACCATTGAAGCGCTGGCCTCACTTGCAAGTCGGCCTTGAGAGGAGCGCGAAATTGCAATCAAAGCAGCTCCAATCAACAAATAATTCATTGCTGTTGAAAAGAAAATTTCTGTATAATCGGTGAGCATTGAGCCGTCATCATAACTCCACCCGACGCTGGAAAGAGAATTGAGCGCAGTTGGATCATAACGATGCCATATGCCAAGGAACATACCGAGACAAGCCATGAAGAACCAGCCCATTCCAAAGCGCATCCATGTTTTGGTACCGCTACCTGGTTTATCGTTGAACAAATCGATTAAACCTGCAGGCGCCTTGTTCAACAAGAACATACCAATTTGACGAAGGGAACTGGCCATTCCTCCAATGCCTCGAACCAGATAGTTCGAAACGAGACCGAGGACACCGACCATGAGAGCAGCTGAAATGAATACGGTTTCCATACATCACACCTCCTAATCGACAACGACCTCGCTAAGAATTGAGGCAACAATAGCACCAAGGCCAACCAAAATCCCGATCAAATAATACCAAATTCCGCTACCACCAAGGTTTCCAATCAATGGAACGAGTTCTCCGAGCAGAGGGAGGTTATCCCAGCCAAAGACATTTGAGAAGAGTGCGAGGATGCCAAGTATGCCAACAGCAAACAACGTCAAGAAAACCCTACTGCTCGACGGTTCCCCGGTTCCAACAGTCACATCTGGTAAAGTTGCTTCATTCGTCATCTCGGTTCACCCATAGTTGACCCCGTAGGGGTCATTCCTGCGAACAGTGGAGCGGTGATAAAGATTCACTCCTCGCTGCGAGCGTTTTAATCATTAAAAACGGCAGTTATGGCGAACGAAGGCGTTCAAGAAGATTACCTCGACGATGTTTTGAGATACCCAAAGGAACTGGTAGGGTTTGCTCCAACTGAATTTCTTCCCACCATGCCGCTTCGCAAGAACAAGAAAGACCTTCAAATTCATCAAGTTCTCCTGATACTGCATACCTTTCGATGGCAGCAACCACCGCTGAATCACATGAGCCGCAATTGTGAGCACCTCGAACACGCCCACCAGCAGTCGGATGAATGATAAGACGACAAACTTGGTCGGCATCTCCGTTCTTACCGCCGTTTGGATGAATTGTTGGATGAACTCTGCGGATCATCTCGACCAAAGACCAAAGCCAGGGTGGGCGGTATTCGTTATTTCGATGAAGTCTGTCGATAATTGTCCCACGTTGGATATTCATCGGGTTAACCGAGACTTCATCACTCCTCTGTGCGACATCCTCAATCCATTTTACGCCGTGAATTAAAGCGTCTGCCTCGCTCATAAAAGGCGGCTTAAACATCAGATAAGTCTTAATCCGAATATTGAACTTTTTCAAGTTCGCCACCGCTCTATCCCATGATTTGGTTGTGAATCCCTTGTTAATATGGAAACGAAGAACTTCGTCATCGTAAGCCTCAAGCCCGACAGCAACAGCGAAGCTTTGGTTGATTTTCGTAGCCCAAGCGAGTTTCTTTTCGGTCAATTGTTCACAACGACTTTCGACAATCAATTCCTTCCCGAGTTCTTGACAATCACGTAATACTGTTTCTTGGAACTCTATTGGGATTTCTCGGTCTTCCAAGAGTGACCCGCTGGTATAGACCTTTACCATCGCATGGTCTTTGAAATCGTCGTACTTTTCCTTCGCGTATGCCCACTGCGCATGTAAATCATCATTGGTAACATCGTCTCTCGTGTCGTTGAAATATCCACAAAATGTACAGCCACTCGACCACCACCAATGACAACCCTTGGTGCGCAAAATAACCGTTACAGCACTGCATGGAGTCCCATTGGCAAGGGTTTCAGGAGTGTAATAAACAGTTGCAGGCTCATTTGCGTCCCATGATTGCTGTCGTGCTCGGGCCCATGGAGTATTTGCGGGTGCCTTGACCAAGTCATGGATACGGGCACCTTTGTTGCCCTCTCCAACTAAAGTCAATGGTTTTGGCCCCGACATCAAGTTCCCCTATGTGAAGTGGCTCGGCTTTGAGGTTTCAAACCACCGCACAGAAAAATCAAATCAATTCCCTATGGGAGTGAACAAAATCGAGCTACCTGCTTGAACGAATTCCCCCTTTGGAAATTCAGGATTTTGTTCCTCTGCAGAACATACATTCGGGGTGAAAAATGCTGCGCATACTCGCAAATCAACACGAGAACCAAGTCGAATCATTCCGTAGCGTTGTCCTCGACGAACCTCGGAATCAACATCAAGCCATGGAACGATGGTTCGTGCCAAGGCACCAGAAATTTGAGTAACTTCGACGAACAGTCCTTCCTTGCTTTTGAAAACGCTACGGACTCGTTCGTTATACTGGCTTTCCTTTTTGTACGCAGCAACAAATGGACCTCGGCGCAATCCCTTTCCGGTCCTATGTTCCATTCGATGTAACGTGCCTGCAAGTGGCGCACGATTGACATGAACGTCTAAGGGTGACATGAAAATGGCAACTCGGAAAACATCCGTATCTGATTCTTGTCCCTTTGGGACTGCATCAAAGCGTTGCTCAGTTTCAAATTGAAGGGGATTTGACGTTGGCTCTGGAAACCAATCCCCGGTTAAGGCGTCCGTCACACACATTCCAGATTCAATCTCTGATTTTGAGGGGCGGCGACCGGTGGCGCGCTCACGTCGAATGAACATAACACGTCCATCGGCAGGACTGACCAGCACTCCCTTGTCACGAGGAATTGGCCTGTCTGGGTCTCTCCAAAAATTAGCGAAGAAGGCTGAAAGCATGAAACAAAAGATGCCAAAAAAGGGAATGAGTCCATACAGGGGGTCGATTACTGCACCAATAATGAGTGCACTACCACCCATGAGAATTGGGATGAGAACTGGAGCGTGGCCACCATGGGCCAAACCTGCCATAAAAAACCCTCAATCAGTAGCCCAAGGATCTTCGCCGTCTGCCCAAGTAGCAGCTGCTGTCGTTCCAGAACTGGCTTTCTCTTCAACAACTTCTTCAGTTCGATCTCCGGTTACTTCTTCGGTCGATTCTTCGGTCGATTCTTCAGATGCAGGAGTTGCTTCTTCTGCGGTGGTTTCTTCCACCACTTCCGGAGATTCAGCGCTTTCTGAAGAGTTAATCGATTCTGCTTCTTCAATCGTCATTTCAGCTGCACGAGATTCAACCATTTCTTCGATTCTTTCGGTGAAGGCACGAGCCATGTGTTGTGATTTTCGTTCTGCTTCAATTGCGCTTTCAATCATCTCATATCGTACCTTAATCGCTTGATTAAGGTCCTCAAAAATCTTCATGTGGTCGACATACCAGTCGTCACGAGCCTTCATCTCTTTAACAGCAAGGTGAAGGTCGTTGTCAAGTTCTTCGGCAATTGAATAGACCTTGCCAAGACGGTCTTTTTCTCGAGTATACTTCTCTTCCATTTTCTCGAGTTCAGGTTCAAGCCGTTCAACGGTTTTACTCGACATTGCCGCACGAAGTTCAAGTTCGCGAACACGGTTGTCTTTTTCATCAAGCAAACTCTGCAGGGAATCCTTCTCAACTGCGGCTTCAATAATTTCTTTTTCAAGGACTTCGATTGTAGCAAGTGCATCGTCTAAATCTTGTTGAGTGCCTTGAAATGCCTCATACAGAACTTCAATTTTGACTTTCAAATCCTCAACGGTTTCCGTTGACGTGGTGTCGGCTGGGGGAATGGCTCCTTCTTCGGTCATTGTTTCACCCGGAGGCAAGCCTCCATGAACAGCCACACACCTCCACCCTATCAAGCCGACGCCTGAAAGCGTAGATAAAAGACCAAGATATTCAACGACTGGAATCAACGAAAAGAGTCGGTAATTGCTACGAGTTCTCTTGCAATACTCACTTCTCCCATTGAGTGCCCGGCGTCTTGAACGATTATCAAATTACTACTGGGTAATGCTTTGTGCAACTCCCATGCACTGCGAGCAGGACAGACGACATCGTATCGACCTTGAACGATGTTACATGGAATCTCCTGAATGGTATCAACGTGGTTGAGAATATGCGCTTCATCCAGAAAAATACCATTGATGAAGTAGTGGCATTCTATTCTCGCAAAAGCAACGGCAAAATCGAGGTCTTCGGCTTTTTCAAGGTAGGAAGCATCGGGGAAAAGCCGGCTTGTAGCCATTTCCCAGCGCGTCCATTCTTTTGCTGCTGCACGGCGAATTTCAACATCATCGCTGGTTAAACGAGTGTGATATGCCTGGATGAGATCGCCTTGTTCCTGCTTCGGAATATGTTCGCGATAGGATTCAAAGGCATCGGGAAAGATATGACTGGCTCCATCTTGATAAAACCAGTGTAACTCACTTTTACGACACATAAAAATGCCCCGAAGCATCAAACTCTCAACTCTCTTTGGGTATTCTTGGGCATATACGAGCGACAGTGTTGAGCCCCACGAGCCTCCAAAAACATGCCACTTCTCAATTCCAAATGCCTCTCTAAGTTGTTCAATATCGCTAACAGAGGCTTGCGTATTATTTTCTGTGAGTTCTGCATAAGGCGTAGACTTTCCACAACCTCGTTGGTCAAATTGTATGATGTTATACACTGCTGGATCGAAATATTGTCGGTATGCTGGTTGACCTCCACCGCCAGGCCCACCGTGAATGACAATTACGGGTAAACCACCTGGATTACCGCTTTTTTCCCACGCAATGGTATGCATTTCAGAAACGCTGAGCATTCCGGAATCATAGGGTTCAATTGGAGGATAGAGTACGTCATCGAGCGTCGTGGTAACATCGAGCATGAACCCTCCATCACGAGGTGAATGATGTTCCTTTCGCAATGGACATCTTCTTGGAATGGTTCGGCTCAAAGCCAAACATGGGCCGGAGAAAAGCAACTGCATTGTTCAGCGAGTGGGCAATGAAAGGAAAAGATGAGGGGATGGAGCGCGGACATGCAGCTTCAGTTCAAGAAATGTTACAACTCGCCCAAATTCCCCGAGCAAGCCCGTACTCTGCTATCGATGTTGGTTGCGGAAACGGATGGGTGTGTCGAAAAATAAATGACGACCCTATGTGCCAAAAAGTGGAAGGCGTCGATGGTTCGGCTACGATGATAGAAAAAGCAAAGGAAACGGACCCTGCTGGGTTTTACTTCCACGGAAACCTCCCTGAGTGGGAGCCCACAGAGGGCGTCGATTTCATTCACAGTATGGAGTTTCTCTATTACCTCAAAGACCCTGCAGCAATGCTCAAAATCTTTCATGATTCATGGCTCAACAGCGATGGAATGTTGGTCGCTGGCGTCGACCATTATCTTGAAAATCAAGACAGTTTAACTTGGCCTGATGCCCTCGATGTTCACATGACTACAATGAGCGAAGAGCAGTGGCATGAAGCGATGTTAAAGGCTGGTTTTGTCAATGTAACAATGCACCGTGTCGGATTGAAAGAAGGCTTTGTTGGGACCCTGGTGATGGTCGGACACAAACAATAACTCATTTCCTTAAGGGGCGAGGGCCGAGTGTGTCACCTTCTCCAACACAGAGGCGAATATCTCCACGACAAAATGAGCACGATGGACAGGTATTGTTGCTTCCTTCGCCTCCAATTGGTGGCTCACTGACTGTTTCGGGCGCAGCAGATAGCTGAGCCATCCATTCGAGATGTTGTGAAAACACTGCCTTTGCATCATCAAATTCTGTGCTCGTCATTTGAAGAATCCTTCCGGACGCCCCCATGAGTAGAGAGGGAGGGAGTATGGTTCGACGTTCAGATTCAGGTTTTTGTTGCTCCATTGATTCAAGTGCAAGTGAATACAAAGTAAGTTGGAGTTTATGTTGCTCAAGAATCGATCTCTCGGCTGGTGTTGAAGGAAAAGGACTGAGAACATCGCCTTCATATTGTTGTAAAGGACTTCCCTCCATCGGGTTTTCAGGATTAAACGAATCACGGCAACCTTTGGTTTTCAAATCAACAACTTGCAAAAATCCATGGCCCTCACTGTTGCGTAAGGCGAGAACAAGGTCGGCTCTACCATCAAATACAATATCGACATGGTCAACCTTTGAAAGCGCAACCGGCCCATTAACGGAAAATCCGGTTCGATAGAGTTCCTCAAATACAACTTTATTGACGTAATAAAAGGGCAACTCCGTTCTTAAACCTTCGACGACATAACCATGATATTGTCCTCCATCGGCGTATTTGCCAAGTAACCCGTCACGAACTAATCGGCCCAATTCAGCTAACCTTTGCGCCGTTGCTTCAGCGATTTCCAAATCCGAATTTTCAACCCCGATTCCCTCTTCAGCCATGACCCGGCGAATGGTTTCTCTATCATCGAGCATGTCTTTTCCTTCATACACCCATGCGGGAGGCAAAACAGAAACCGCTGGAGCATTTTTCGACGCTGGATTGGCAAGACCAATTTCAATCAAACGATGCATGAGCGTCCCAAATGTAGTAGCTTCTGGAAAAGATGACGGTGATTGGTGTTTCATATTTGGATTCGGTGAGAAGAAGTGCAGTGGCTCTGGATTCCATCCTTTGACTTCTGTGAGCCAATGTTGACGAGGAGAATTATAACTTGAATCAAGGCTATGCGCAGGCATTCTCATGATTTGACTAACCTTCGGAAGGGGGGTCGGGGCCAATTTGGGTTGCGAAAGTGCATTCATACGCTGTTCAATTTCATACCAGTGTTGCAGAGGAGTGAGGGTTTGTAATGTTGGGAAACATTGTGGAGAATGATAAATGTGGATTCCTTCCAACGACGAAATACCGAGTTTTGAGGTATTCGATAATGAAAACGGGTCCAATGACAGAACTGTTTCCGAGTATGTTGCTAAAGGCGTTGCAAAGTCATCGCTTTCCAATAACCAAGGCGAGTCTTCGACCGAGTTTTGATGGGAAAGGCTTCGTAGACCATCGAGTAACATTCCTCCCATCGTCTTAAGTGAAGGGCGAACGTTGACATTCAATTTCTGAGTTTTTGTATCTATTTCTGCAGTCCGATTCGGAGACCCGACCAAAATAAGCCGATCTTTTACTCGAGTGAGGGCAACGTAAAATTCTCGACGGCGCTCTGCTTGACGTTGAGCGTGGTCAATCCTTTTCGCAAATTCCCAAAGCCCATCATCAGGGCGTTCTCGGGAATTCCAAGGATTAATTCGACCTGCTACAACTTGAGGGGTGACCAAAACATTGCTTTTTGCTGCGAGAGAAGAGTCTGACTTTCCTGCATGGAACAATCCAGCAACAACAACAACTGGGGCTTGGAGTCCTTTTGCCCCATGAATTGTCATGATTTGAACTGCACCCCCTGAAGGAGTGGCAATAGCGGATGGGCCTTTCGTTCCAAGACCATCGAGATCCTTGATTCGATTGTACAGAGCGGCCGGTTCATGTCCCAGCTCATTGCCTATATTGACCAACAATGCGCATAATGATTCTGCGTTTTGGCGAGATGTGTCATCAGGGTAAGCGACAAGAAGATCTGAATGATCCAAGATGATGTCAAACACATCGTGAACGGCGCCACAGTGCGCTAAATGTTCCAGATGCAAAGCAAGTGTTCTTACAGATTCGGTTGGAGCAAAATGCTGTATTTTCTGCCACCAATTCCCTTCAATTTCTTGCGTCATCAAAGCATGACATTGAACATCACTGAATCCCATTATAGGCGAGCGTGCAAGCGTTAAAGCGGCGTGTCGAGATGTAGGATATGCAAGTAATTCGAGACATGAAAGAAGTGGCAAAACGACCGGTTGAGCAAGCAGTGCACCTTGGCGATCAGCCATTACGGGTACACCGCGTGACTGAAGTCGAGAAATGAGGTCTGGAATGTGTTTTCGCGAGTGAACAAGAACGAGAATGTCTTCCGGAAGAACCGTGGTGGCTTGCGGGGAGAGTTGGGTAAATGACCCCTGTTCAGCATTCCAAACCTGGGTTGGTTGTTGAGAGAGTAAAGCCTGGAGTCGAGATGCAATTAATTCATTTTCTAAGTGAGTATTCGATGCCTTAGGAGAGGTGAAGGTGTCGAAATATTCGTCCAGCTCAAGACTCGGTTCCTGTGCATCGATTTGTAACGGTAAAAGCCATTCTAAAACCCCCTGTTGTTGTGTTTCTCGAGCAGCGCGAAGATGCTGGTGTTCAGCATGCCAATCGCCCGGCAAAAGGTAGTGTCTCGGGGCAAAGACATCTTGGAACATACCGTTCATGGTATCCATGAGATTCGACAATGTTCGGTGATTAGATGTCAAATCGATGTGCCCCATTGCACGGCGATTCTTGCGTTGCTCATCGATAAGATTGAATGCTTTTTCATCATCCTCGAATGCAAATTCAACATGTTCCCAAGGCTGTGAAGGAATCGTTGATTCCTGGACTTCTGTCCCGACGATGAACGACCCACTCTCTCCGCCAGCGCCAACGGGGCGGGGGTCACGACCATGCCCATCTCGTCGCAGGTGATCCAGTCGAGGCTCGACCGATTCAATCTCATTAGCGGTTTTAATTGCTTCAACAGTACGGCGCATGACCGTTACTTCGGCTTGTCTAAAACGGTAGATACTCTGCTTCATATCGCCAACAATACAAACAGTAGGGTCCCAAGGTCCAAGCGGTCTTTCAGGGTCATCGGGCTTTAATCGCCGAGCCCCCCAGAGTCGAGCGAGAAGCCTGAAATGTGCGGGGTTCGTATCTTGATACTCGTCAATAATGAACGCTCTGAATTGGCGGCGTATCGTCTGCAATACAGCATATCTTCGGTTTAAGTCCTCAAAGCAACTTTGATCTTCACCGGCAAGCCTCATTGCGCGTGCAATATGTTGATCTAACCATGGCTCATCGCCAATACGGTCCAATGCTTGTACAACTTCATGTGGATAAGAGTGACGGACAATGTCTGGACAGCGGGCGAGAAGTAAGTCTGCGGCTAAGCGCTGTATATCATCATAGTCATGGACGCCTTCTTGGGCTTTCATCAATGCAAGTATATCTTGGCAGCCTCGGTGAACAAGAAGTAAATCATTGAGAACACTGGTTTGCAATTCACTGGAGATTCGAAGGTTGCCTTGAGGAGCGATGTCGTCGAATACCGGTTCAATTGGTCTTGAACGAAGTTCGCAATCTTCAGGCATGTATGGCATATCGGATAAGGGGTCAAGTAAGAAAGAGCATTTTCCAAGTAAACGAACGAGGAGCCCTTGACGTGAATTCATGTGTTCACGTAGATTTCTTGCGAGAACTTCGGCGTGCTGATAAAGTTCATCTCGAATCCCTTTGGACAATGTTTTCGCAGCTGTTTTACCACAAAGACCTGAGGGCCAACCATTGCAATGATTGGCTTGTGGAAGGACGCCTTTCGGGAAAAAATTAGGCTTGTCCTGTTTTTCTAACTGGTTCCAAGAAGACGCAGCCATGGCAATTTGCCAAACACGTTGAATACAAGTTGCAGGACTGTTTGGGACCGGCTCACGAGCAAGATGAGTCAAATGATTAAACCGGGTTTGAGTCGGGTTCATTTCCGGTTCACAGGGCAGAACACAATCAGCCGAGTGGGTCAAAAAAAGGTCAACCCACTGAGAGAGCAAATCTTGCAAATGCTGCGTATATTGAATTGCAATATCTTTTACAGGTCCCACAAACATATCCAGCAAAACCTCGTGAGGCATAGGTCCTTGACCTGCCCAATCATAACCGTTTGATTCTGCACGAGCAACCATAGCATGGTGCGCTTCTTCAACGAAGAGAGACTTACCGAGCATTCCACTGAGCACAACTGCTGCTCGTTCTTGTCCACCGAGCAGTATTGCAAGACGATTCCGTGCAGAAATAAACGCTCCAACATTTCCTCTAACCCCCGCTTCAAGAGCATCGGAAATCGTACGAATTCGCCATGCAGATTGAAGTGTCTCTTGAGTAAGTAAAGGCGAGCGTTCCTCTGCAATTTGTTCACGACTTGGATGAACTGCAACAAGATCAAGATGAGGCGATAGCAATTGTGAAAGGAAGGCGTCAATGGTTGAAATTGGCGCTTCATCGAGCGAAGAAAGAAGCATTTCCACATCTGCTTGGTCACGAACTCGTGGATCGTAAATACCATCCAAGTCATCATGGTGAAGGGGGCCGGCGCGAGTTTGTCCAACTCTCAAACGTATACGTGCTTTCAATTCTGATGCTGCTTTTTTAGTAAAAGTAATTGCAACGACTTCGCTGGGAAGGAGACCCATCCACTGTTTCTGTTCAGTTCGCTGGCGAGGCGGGGAACGAAGCGAGCCATGCCCACTCAATGGTTCTCTCGGGCCTAAGGGGAGAAGATGGGTTGCTCGTTGCTCATGAGAGAGAAGATGCTGAACATAACGTTCAGCCATCACAGTCGTCTTTCCCGTTCCCGCTCCTGCATCAAGAGCGATGTGTTTATCGAGGTCCAAACCAAGGCGCTGGCTTCGATTGAATACAATCATTACGAATTCCCTCCAAACATGTCCGGGTATACGTGACGAATTGAGTTGTATGAATAATGACGACCGGGCGTGGCATTAACAAGACCGTTTCGTGCTGTATCAATAGCTCGACTTGAAGTGCGTAGACGTTCGGCTATCAGTGCTCTGAATCCATTCTGTACAGATGAAGTCGAATTTGGGAAGCGGTAGAGTTGTTGTGAAGAGGATGTTCGTTCACCCAAATCAGAGTTTTCAAGATAATGCGCTACTGATTCGTCTATTTCGAGATAGTGTTCGGTGGATTCTCCGATTTCAGTGACACCAATTCCGACCACCCTGTCGCCGGGGTGATGCAGTTCCCATGCTCGAGCATACAAAGCAAGTTGCACTTCATCAAATAATCCTCGGCGATGCCGATTACCTCTATCTCCAGATTTTGGCCCATTTATGGTCTTGAGGTCGCGAATGACAACCAATCGATTGGCTGGCGGTAATGGGTTGTCGGATAACGACATAGGGTCACTCACACTACTTGCTGATAGAACACCATCAGCAATGGCCTGAGCCAACATTTCGGGCTCAAGAACGACTTCGTCAACACGATCAATTCGACCTCGAATCTTGAAAGGTGATGGCTCCCCCTCATCATTGCAAGCGTCCAAAACAACCGGTTGATTACCATCTAAACCGATACCAAACTCACAGGCAATGGGCGCTGCGTGAGTGAGTGAAAAATCCGCCATTAGCATTCGACCAACACGCCCACCGATAGAAATTTCAACTTCACCTTCCAAGTAACTTCGCCATACATCCGGAGTCACCCCCAACATCTCTCGGCATCGATGAACCGCAACTGCATCGTTACGAGTGAGCCAAGGTACCTCGTCTTCTAAATATTGTAAAATCGAAAGCCAAAGTTGGTCGATTGAACCTGAAAGGAGAGGAGAGGGGGAAGAGACAGGCGCACTCGCAGTAGGGACGCCATGTGCTCGAAGAAGAGCTGCCTCTGAATCGTGTAATATCGTTCCACGCGTCCGGTTGTCGAGATCTTCTGATTGCGAGTCTTGAGGTTGAACTTTGAGATGATTTTTCATCCATGATAATCGAGGGCATTCAAGCCAAGACTGTATACGACTTGGCGACCATACATCGACTTCGATTGGTGAGGAAAAGCCCATGACTGAATTGAGGATTTCACTCTGCGTATCATATGCTGGAAGCGGTCGTGGGTCAATAGCAGGTCCCGTACTCCTCGAACCCTTCATGCCAAGATGGGGCCATTCACCGTGCTCGTTGCTACCCAACGACACTTGACCTTTCTTAGGACGGAGAACGAGCCCATCAGTACTGACCAGATTCTTTCGCAAGCTCCAAGGCAAATACTCATTTTTCCCCAGATTCTTGTGTGTGGGTTGACGGTGTACACGGTCTATTTGGAGTGGAACTTCATGTGCCATCGCAACACCGTTCATGGAAAGTACACTTCCTGAGACTTGACTTCCATCTTTGAGAGCTAACCCTAGACGTTGCCTCTCATCACGTCCACGATGACCAGCACGCTCTCCAAAGATTGCCCCATTTTTTGCAGTCATTGTGAATGGGCGCGGAGTGAGCCAAGCGCCACCGAATTGGTCCGATGTCCAATGCCAACTTCGATGAGGATTGCCCGATTGATGGGCGGCCTCGGGGATAAAATTTGGTGCTGCTTGTAAGGAAATAATCTCTCCGGTTTGACGTAATTCGGTGAACCACTCAGCTAAAGGTGCGCTGGGCCCACCTCCTTCTTCCATGCTGGTGTCGAATATGATAACGGTCGATGCGGCATTCAACAAATGTCGCAGATGGTGGCGTCCCTTACGTATTGTCAAGTCAGAGTGAAGCATGCCTAAGCGCAGTTTGGCGGGAGCGTCGAGCCAAGGTACGTTTGATGACTTCATAGGCCATGAACCAACATCTAATCCAACAAGGAGAATTAAATCAGCCTCAACCCCTTGTGCTTGTTCCGGTGAGAGAATTTGTATTTGCTTTCCTTTACTTCGAGAACGTGGAACCTTCGTTAATTGCAGTAAATGGTCGAAATAACTGAAGAAATCCTGGCCTCTTGAAGGAGGTTCTAGGCCAACTTTCTCGAGGATTTTAACGGTTAATTTATGTGATTCGCGTAGATGTTGCAAACCTGCAATAGAGCGGTCGAAACCTGCAGTACGGTTTGATAGGGAGCTCCAATCGAGTTGCGAGAGCACCCTATCAAGCCAATGAAAGCCGTCCTTGGGACGCGGAGGAAGGGGGAGTTTTTCGCCTGATGAGCAACCGAACAATTCGGATTCCAATACTTCTTGAGTGGGTGTCTCAAGAAGAGGATACCACATTTCTGCAATACACCGCAACCACCACTGAGTCTCTTCAAGCTCTCGAAGAGACCGTTCTCGATTTCCACCAAGCTGAGGGGTTGCCTGAGAAAGCGTAGCAAGCCACCTGCGTAGTGCACCTTGTCCGCCACGAACATGGAAAGAACGGGCGATGTTTTCAAGAACATGTATGTGTGGCTGAGGGCGCCAGTTTTCTTCGCTGGGATGCAAAATCTCATCTACTCCTCCATTGGGCAACGGAATGCTTTGATGCTCGAATAATGATCTTAACTTCTCAATAGACCAAGCCTCAAGGCCATCTCCAATCCTCATAATTTGAGCAAGTCCAGCGAGTGCAGGTATCTCAGTAAGAAGTTGCTGCTCTGTTCCGGTAAGGTATCCCAAAGACTGGAGTCTTGAAGACCACACCTTTCGATTACTGTCTGCTGAACCATCGATAATGAGGACTTCTCCATTTGAAGACTGACTGTAAGCGTGGAGTATCTCGAATGCAGCGTCAATACAATGATTTCGACGGCGAACATTGACTCTGTGATACGTTGTTCCTCGTTCAATTGAACGAGACGAACGCCATGAATTAGGATTGCTGGATTGCCACACAGTATGTTGAGGAACCCAAGACGGGAGCGTGTCTTGTGTCACATAGTCCCAGTCTCCATCGAGCAAATATGAACCGTGGTGACCGAGTCGGAACGACCCAGGCACACATAACTGGTGCACAGGTCGTTGTTGAGCAATGCATTGAAGGAAAGTCCGTTCTACTTCAGTAAAATCAGGTGCAGAATCGAGAACGAATATTCCTTCTACATCATGAAGAGTAAAAGGCAGGTGTTCTGCTTTACCAATCTGTTGTATGAGTGATTGCAAAGCATGGTGTGGGTGAGTGCCACCGAGTTGTTCTCCAACTTTTTTCAGAATGAAATCAAACTGTTGAGCACCAGGGTCTTCATCCCAGACCCAAGGTTCATTCAGTTCAGTCAGTGAACGATGGAGAGACAAGAGCCTCTCTGTCTGATAAGCGGTCCATTGTCGCTGTGCTTGTGGGGCAAACAGTAACGGCAATTCACCGGACTCTGCAGCGCTCTTCGTGCGATTGTGAATCGAGAGAAAGAGCCCTGTACTGTTCGAAAGAAGTGGTGGGAGGCCGAGATCAAGAATCATAAGAGGAATGAGACGTTGTAAGGTAAGGTGGTGCGTTGTGTCAACGGGGACATTTAATTGAGCAAGGCGGTGAAGTATCTGGCTTCTACTGCCTTCATTTGGATAAAGAAAAAGATGATTGTCGCAGTCACCACTGCACAATGCGTCGAATAACCAAGCAGGGATATTGTCTCCTGAAGCAACCGCTTCAATCGAAATATCTCCACCTTCATGGCCAGTCATTTGCGTCGCCTCAACCTCACCACAATAGTCGACTGTTCTTGAAGGCTCTCGGCATATTTCCTGGAAAAAGGAATGTACTTTTTACGGAAAGTCGGTTTTTGGGCGATTTTGTGAAGTTTTCTTGCTTTCTTTATATACTGTGGAAGTGAATAGTAGTCGTGGTTCCCAAACATGAAGCATTCTTGTTCCGTGAAAAATACTCATGATGACCGAAAGTTTCAAATATTGGGCCTTACCATATAGATACGTTGGGCGGCAAAAACCGGCTGTAATGTTCATTTCGCCTCTGGCGGACGGTCCATAACACCGGCGGAAACCGCTCACGAATCCACAACAAGAAGGGAGTTTATTAAGATGAAAGATAACAAGACAGGAAAAAAGCAAGAACTGACACAATGCGACGAGTGCTGCAGCAAAGAGCTGAAGAACGTACCCGAAAAGGGCGAAGTATGGTGTCTCGACTGCGGCCTTGTACACAAGAGTCAAGAAATCGATGCGAACGACAACGGAGCCATCCTCTTTGGAGAGAATGCGCATTATCAGGCAATCCGAAACGATGCTGACCGTAATCGCATGATGGGTAATACTGGACCGAAGATGAAGTTCGGCTCTGCTGGCGTCAAAGACCGTCGCAAGTACTACTTGCTCGAGAAGATTGACCGCAGTTCTGTCCGCAACCCTCACCCTTTCGCCCGCAGAGTCAAAACGGTGATAGAAACATTGTATGGTCGTCATGCATTGCATATTCTGGAATACTTGGTTGAGATGTCTTGCAAACCATTATCTGCAGAGCAAGAGGCAATCCGTAAGAAGCAGGGCAAGTCAATGTACACACGCCTTGGTATGCCAAAGCAATCCATCTGCCGCAAGAAGAAAGGCATCAAAGGAAGTTCTGATGAACAAAACGCTGTCATCATTGCGGCTGCAATTGTTGAACTTGGCGGTGAAATTGGAATCATGCCTAAGTTTGACCGTCGTGCTACCATGGAACAAAACGGTATCGTTCCGAAGCAAATCATGAATGCACGAATACGTATCCTGTCCCACTGGAAGGCACGCGTATCAATGGGTTGGGCTGCAATGCCCCCACGAAAGAATGCGGACGATCGTCGCGAAGACGCCATTGTTCAAGCAATGGAACACATTTTTGACATGCTTGGAGACTACCTTGATGTCGCTGATTTTGAGCAGGTACTGTACGAAACTGAGGCACGACTGGCATTACTTCAGGAAGGAACAGGTGAAGCACTATCGATTAACATCGAAGAGCGTATGCTGGTATCGGTTGCCGTATATGCAAGCCTCACATCATTCGGCCTCCAGTCTGGAGCTGCTGACCTGCTCGCTGATGTCTTTGGCCTTACCAGCAGTGGCATACGTTCACGCTTTGACGCACTCGTGAAAGAATCTGAATCGGGAAAGTTCATCGATAACGGTGCCTTTGACATGACCGTTACTTGCGCTGAACAAATCAATGAGTCGCAGAAGCAGAATGCCTTGATAGCCAAGTTCCGCTTGGCCAGAGTATGCGCGAAGCAAAACTCCTCATCGCAATCCTCATCCTAACTTCGTTAAGTTCTGGAATTACTGTTGCTGCACCAGCAACTGCAACACCTGAAGAAACGGGACCACTCTTCGGCGGTCAGTCATTTGATGCAAACCTGACAGGTACGACCACCGTTAATCTCAGCGACTTACCACCGATTGCAGAAGTCTATACCGCAACCTGGTGTTCGAATTGTGTTGATGTTGAGCATGCTCTTGAAAACATCGAGAACGAAACTCACCTTCAGCAATATCACATCCATCGTGCCATAAATGAGGCTCAAGACCCGCTTGGAAGTATTGAAATTGATCAACGAGTCCATGACAGATATGGTATACATGCCCCTCCTATGGTCATCATAAACGGCTCCCTGATGAAAGTTGGTAGCGTCACAGATTATGACTCACTTGAAAGTGAATTTACCGATATGACGCAAACGATGGACACCTTCGGTCTTGGAAACCCCATGAACGGTACATCGATCTTCTCGTGGAATCCAACCAGTGCTACAACTGGCATGGTGTCTTGGGCATTGGAATTGAATGGGCATTCACTTGACTCAAATACATCACATACGCTCTCTGCCTATGCATGGATTGTCGAACATTCAGCCAAATTCGAAGAAGGGACCAACGGATTAGGTGACTATCCTGATGTGGTTCGCGGAATTATCGAAGTGGGCAACATTACAATTGATTCCGGACAAATAATTGGCTCTGGCAATACGGAGATCTCCCTACCTGCAGCATATGACGGAAATGATTTGTCGGTTCATCTCATCTACCAATTCAACACACCAGTCGAAGAGCCTCTTGAAGAAGATCAAGAAGAATGTCTCATTCCAGAGGGCTGTGAAGAAGATGAAAGTCTTCCGGCAACTTCGCTCATAGCGAGCCTATGTGTTGTTCTTGGAGCAGCTCTGAGCCGCAAAAAGTGATTTTACGGGAAGAAACCGTTTCGGCCATCTCGTGGGTTCTGGTCTCGCAGGTCTTGTTCAAGTTCCCAGCGGAATTCAAAAGGCGCTGCAACCATCGGCGCTTCAAGTATTTCGGCATAATGCCACCACCATGGAGGTGCCCCTCGTGCACCAAGGTCTTGTTGAGTCCTGTTAAGCAAGAGGGTGAGGTCTCTACGCGCATTGTTACGTGGATAGTCGCGCCGGACGAACTGGATGATGTTTTCATGCTGACTGTGTTCGACATATCCCAATAGCAATGAAAATCTTCGAATCATTCTGCGCTCCTGTGCGGTTCGAATAGTCACTGCGAGATGGCAGTGTTCAAAGGTTAGATTGCCACCATCGAATACAGCCATTCTGAATGTGGCTCCAATTGGGTGATGCATGAGCGCCTCCCAAATCCGAGGGAAAACCTCGCAGTATCTTCGCTCACCGTTGCGTATGTCGCCAATCGGAAACTCGTTTTGATCTCGCCCGAGGTTACGAATAAACATCCACTCATTTCTTCCGCGCACCTCATTATACAAATTGTGAATATTTGGTTCCCGGTTATCTGACAGCATTTCATCAAAGGATTTGTGCCAGAGTTCGATAAATTGCGGATGAGGTAAAGCAGCATCCGCAGCTAAAGCGTGTTCAACCAACATCTCAGTACGATACGTGCGGGTCGCTCTGTTATTGTCTGCACCTTGCTGCCACATTCGCCGGTTTTGAGCATGGTTTCTGCGGAAAAGATGCATCATGTTTCGGCGCATCATGAACTCTCCCTGGTTATTCACGTCTCGTGTTCTGCTTTGTGGCAACCAGCGTATGTGTTCAAATTCTCTGGAATGGCTCTCACGGACGATTCGTTCAAGCAGCTGCACATCGTTTTGGTTGAGGAAACGAAGATGTTTTTCGGTCGCTCTGGGTGGGAACCCTAATGGAGAATTTTGAGAGACATGGTGGCGAAGGCTGTCTATTTGCGCCGATGTGTTGATGTCGTCAAGTAACGACAGGATGACTGAAACGAGGGTATCTCCAAGTGGAACGGTCGAGTGAAAGTTTCCATCGTGAATACAAATGGGATGGGTAATTCGTGATTCAAGGGAATCGATAGATTCTATGATAAATGGGGCATTGTGAGCACCTCTACCGATTCGGACATCGTAGAAATGCCCTAAACGGCCAATGACGAGAATGTGTTCATCATGAACGAATACACGGTCTGGATTGCTATCGATAACCTCTCGCAAAAATTGTATTGAACGTCGCAATGGTGCGGATATCTGGACTTGGTTTATCTCATGACAGGACCAGTTACACTGCAGAGCATAGAGAAGTTCACCTGCGTTTGAAGTGAGAGGGGACAGAGCACTTGCAAGTAAGAAGGCCCAAATCCCTGGATCTTCGGGGACAGAAGTTTTTCGTGTTGCATTGTTCTTTGAACGGACTAGAATTTTGAGTTTGTCGCCAACGATGACGAACGGCCACATCTGTTCAGAATTGTTCTGCGTAGTTGCCAAATAAGAATACCACCGTTCAAGCCATGGAAATCCATTCAATCTTTCAAGCCCAGATGGATGTTCTTTGAAAGCATCACTGAGAAATTCCTCAAATTTATCTCGAGAAACCTTCCCTAAACGGTCGCGCACATCCCGAGCCCAAACCCCTATTGGATTAAGAGAATAGTTTTCTGGAGGTGTAAGATGTTCCTCTGCCATCCATTGAATCCAAGTAAAAAGTGCCGATGCTCCGGGTTTCTGAAGAGAGGGACGGAAATTGCGGCGGCGAAAATGCCTCGGAGCTCTCGCACGATCGACAAGAGCGATATTCTTGGTATTCAGACAACCAAAGGCTACGAAGAGTTTTGACAAATCCCACCCCATGCGCGCTGACTTTGATGCAAGAATATTGAGCATAGATACGAGTGGAATTGCAGCAGGCATGGTTCTTCCATTGACAAGGATGTCTTTGCCGACAAAAGAAATTTGCACGCCATCATGCAACAGGAACCCACTCACAAGGTGGAGGCGTTGTAAGGTTGTAAGGCGAACACCGTCAGATATTCGCTTACTGATAATCTTCAGTTCTGCAACAGAACAAGGCGAAGATAGTACGGGGTCGATTGTTTCATCATCCAATTTCGCCCATTCAACATCAGGCATTGCAGACGTATTTGTTTTGAGGTTACGCCAGCGTTGCTGGGATGTTTGATGCGCACCACCGAGAAGTTCTCGTGCGCGTTGATGTGCTGAATTTGGGACATTATATGCCCATTTTTTCTTTTTGTTATTCACAGTAATTGAGGAACAGAGCCGACAAGGACTTTCCGTTGCTTGATGCTCACAAATCTCACAAACTGTTGATTGAGAGCGTCTCGCCATAGCGTGAATCGTCTGCGAGAATATATAACTCTCACAAAGTTGCAAATGTTTCGATAATTCGCTGAATGTCCTCATCTGTGATGTGCAAATGAACCACGATTCTGCATGCGTGAGGTTGGATATCCATGACATCAATGCCAGAACTTTGTAATTTTTTCATAACCTGAGTTGCAGGTATTTCGGATTGGAAATAAACCATGTTGGTTTCGACTGTGTCCATATCGACATCGAATCCATCAATTTCCTGAATCGCCTCAGCGAGCTTCTTTGTTCGACGATGGTCGTCTTCAAGCCGTTGAATATTGTTGTCAAGAGCATACAAACAAGCAGCTGCTAATATTCCAGATTGCCTCATACCACCGCCAAACATCTTTCTCCAACGATGTGCACGAGCGATGAAAGTTGAAGAGCCAACCAAGACTGAACCTACTGGAGCACCAAGCCCTTTTGAAAAACAAATCGAAACCGAATCATAGTCTCGAACCATACGATCGACTGGTGTTTTGGTCGCAATAGCGGCATTAAAAATTCGGGCGCCATCCATATGGGTTGCACAATCATTGGCTTTGGCAAGTGCTGCAATTTGGTCCAGTGTCTCTTGAGAGTAACACGCACCACCACCGCGATTTGACGTGTTTTCGACGCAAACAAGTGAACCATCGGGGTAATGGGATAGTGAACCTGCCTGCTTTCGTATAGCATTCTCTACATCTTCAACTCGCATCAAACCTCCATGCACGTCAACTAAGGCAATTGAAGCACCGCACAGGGCAGCATAACCTCCGCCTTCATAGAGATAAATATGGCTGTTTTTGGCAGTGATAATCTCATCGCCAGGCGAGGTGTGCGCTCGTAGTGCAATCGCATTTGACATGGTCCCGGAGGGGACAAAAAGACCGGCTTCTTTCCCACACATTTCTGCGAGTCGCTGCTCAAGAAGTGTGACTGTTGGGTCATCACCGAGAACATCATCACCAACCGCAGCCAAATTCATTGCTGCTCGCATTTCAGGAGTAGGTTGAGTGACGGTGTCTGAACGCAAATCAACACGGTCCGATGAGTAGTCTCGCATACCACTCGCAAAGCGCCTCTCTTCATCAAATCGATGGAAGTGCTTAGAGCAACTTCAAATGGCCTGTGACCTGTTCAAGGAGAGGTTCTGTATCGGGTCCGAGCGCCAGTACCGTAAGAGAGCCGGCGGGTATTTGCGTATGTCCGGCATCACGAACGAGTGTCGTGGAAATTCCTGCTGCTTTCGCTTGCTTTTCGAGTTCTAAAAGATGATCTGCATCAAGAGCTTTGAGACAGACTTTCTTCTGACCAGTAGCAAGCCATTGCTCAAGGTACAATGGCTTTTCAGCACCTGCTTGCATTGTTGCCATGACAGCACCATGACCTACTTGTGCAGCAATTTTACCCTTGCCCATTTTCAATTGGTGGTTGACGATACAGACCATTTTACAAGGTGCATCAGGGAAATTACCCGAGACAGTTGGCGCAGTAATTCTATGAAGAAATGAACGGAATCCCATAGCAGCACCTAGTAAGGTTTCAATTCCGAAACTAAAGCATCGATTGCTCGACGAGGTGCGGGACCAATACCGAGAACTGTGACTGTTCCGGGTGGTATTTCGGTATGGCCTGCATCTTTTACCAAATATGTAACGAGTCCAGCAACTTGTGCCTGACCCGCAAGTCGTTGAAGAGTTGCTAAGTCTTCTGCACGCAAACAGACCTTACGAGCACCTGCATTTCTCCAGCGTTCGACAAGACGAGCGTGGGACTTACGAGCATTCAGAGTGCAAGAAACAGCAGCGTGAGAACACTGAACTGCGAGTTTTCCTGCTGACATCTTTAAATCATGCCGGGCGACAAGAACCATCGTTGGCTCGTCAACCATCGATGCCATGGCCGTTCACCACCGCAAATTCGATTTCTTCAAGCGTGGGTTCCTCTTCTAAGAGATTGTAAAACCATCTTCCAAGCCAAACGGTAAATGTTAGATTGCCAATCACATGGAGGAAGTCAAACGGCAAACCATGGCCGAGATAAATCATAAACTCGTAAAGACCAATTGTTCCATCAAGAAGTGATAAAGAAACAAAGAAGTCAAACCATAGAGCTGCTATAAGAGATGCAATGCACACCCGACCCAAATTCAAACCTGCTGAAGTGACCAGAGGGAGACGGGACCCTGCAACAGCAATGCTCGCCCATCCAATTGCTTGGAAGGCAGTCCACCATCCGTCGCCCATGAACATGTTCGATATCATCGCAACAAGAACTGCGAAAGCAGCACCGCGTCGAGCACCGAGTTGGGCACCGACCAAAAGCGCAGCAACCGTAACCGGTTGAACATTGGGGAGTGGTTCCATAACGACTCGGATTAACGAGACGGAAACGACCAAACAAACCATGAACAAAGAATCGAATACGGGTCTCTTCGTAGGACGAGAAAGAAGAATGAATGCAGTGCCAAGTAAAAGAGCATCCAACAACAACTCTGAGAGAGGTGAAAGAACCGGGCCGTGGACGCCCATTGCTTGGAACATAAAACAACCCAAGAGGGTTGATGATTTGAGGCTTACCTAAGTTAGACTGGAGTCCAGCGAACAATTGTGGAAGATTCTATGCTAGCGGAATCAACGGACATTACGCCTTTTGAGCCATCTGTGAAGTATTCCCACCCTTTGGCCTCAACGCCATTAATTGATTCGATATAATAGCCAAGTTCGGTAAACTCACCATCGATTTCAAAACCGAGCTCATCACATGCTTCTTGAGTAAGAGAATATACGGTCAGATGGCCAGTTAAACCGCCAACGGCATGCTCTTCTCCATCCATCTCTATGATGACAATTTGCGTATCGAGCCAAGAGTCTGGCCATTGAGCATTCCATAGCTCCTCCTCTTGTTCAGTCGGGAATTGTTCATCAAAAATCTTCGACCACTGGGTAGATAAATCTGGAAGAATGAGAAGAAGAATAATGAGGAAAAACAAGCTTGAAGTTCGGTAAAACCAATCCATTTTCCCATTCAAAAAGAGAACAGTAGACGAACCTATCAGCATAAAGATGATGAAAAGAAGACCTTGAGTACCCCAATCAAAATCTGCTTGGTGTTGAATCAATGGTTCATCAACTTCCACAATGGCTCGAGTAAAAACTCGTAAGAGTGCTTGATCGTTACCAAAAACAGTGAAGACCTGGTCATTGGCAGTAAATTGCAGCGGAGCCGCAGTCCCGAATCCATAAATCCCAACATCAAGCGAAGTGTAAGTGAGATTTTCACGTTCGTCAAAAGTAAACAATCCCCAGTTCGAATCAGGGGTATTTGAAGGAGCAAGAATAACACCGTCATCAAGCCAACGTAATTCACCGTTGGTATGAAACGGTAAATCTCCAACTTGACGACAAAGTGCAGTACACGAGAATATCTGAAGAGAAGAAGAGTCTCCTGTAACTAAAGAGGTCCCATGTAAACTTGGCTTTGCGGGAGACGGGCCTCCTGGAAATTGTTGAATGACACTCCCATTTGAAACATCAATAACCGCAATCGTGCTTGAGGAAACAGCCTGTGCGTGAACGACCAGTCCAGCACCAGTCAAAAGAGGTGAATGGCGAATTTTCCCAAGACCGAGTGGATAGGAAAGTGATTCTCCCGTCCTGTCTACATGCCAAAGTACTCCATACTCATCACCTAAAAAATATCCAGATTCGCTTACGGAAACGCCATTTCTCCAACCAAGTCCAGTCTGAGTCCACCACTGTTGTTCCCCATCGGCTAAACAATACTGACCTACTCCCCGACGGGTTGGAACGATGACATATTCACCATCCAAGGCAAATTCTCCCGTCACCCCCCATCCAGCAACCTCGGATTGAACTGACCAGAATAACGTACCATCCGAAGGCAGAAGAGCCTCAATCCGACCATCTGTCCATCCAACAAGAACCATTTCTGGCCATTCGCCACAGTCACCTTGCCCCGCAGATACGTGGATGAGAGGCGACATGTCATTACTCAATGAACGATTGTTAATACGTTGCCAAAGTTTCTCTCCAGCAAGGTCAAAAGCGGTGACTGCGGGTTCTCCGTTGCCAGATGTTCGAACAAGGATCTCTTCGCCAGTAAACAAAGCCGATGTCGATATGAAACCTGAATCAAATCCATATTCCCAAGCAAGTGAGTTTTCATTGCCCCACTCACTTTGTTGATATTCTGCTGACGCCAAAGGAAGCAGGAGAAGACTGAGCAACAGTAACGCCGGAAAGCGTCGAGACACGTGACTCACTCCGAAAGTTTCTGAATAGCTTCGCGAAGCAGAGCACTAACGACCTTCCCATCTGCAGCGCCAACTGCCTGCATGACAACACCCATGAGAGGCCCCATGGCACCCATCCCACGCTCTTTGACAAAGTCAGCCCGTTCGGCAACAATTGATTCAATAATTGCCCCCAGATCACCCTCATCTACAGGTTTGAAGCCTTGTGCCTCTCCAAAAGCGGCGATTTCTTCACTGCTCGGTGTGCGGCCGTTAAAGTGTTCAATGATTTCATTCATCGATTCACGAGTAACGAGTCCTGCTTCTTTGACCGCCATGACATTAGCACACAGTTCAGGGTCTGCAGCATCGTTCTCAAGAACGACACTTGCCCAGCCTTTGTGAGGTAATTGAGATGCATATGCAACAAAAACATCGTCTAATTCCCTCGCCAATAATTGGCTTGCTTGGTCATTTGACACTTCGTATTGTGAAATCCTTTCTTGCCTTTCATCATCCGTCATTGGAAGTGATTCAAGCGTTTTCTGCCAGCGGTCTGGATGAATTGGATAGACAGGAACATCTGTTTCGGGATACATTCGTGCACCTCCGGGCAAAGGGCGCATCGGGGAAGTAGTACCATCTTCTGGAGCACCTTTCTTAACAACAACATTTCGAACTTCCTGAGGGATTCGATGCCACGCCATACGGGCGCGAGCAAGCACGCTTTCAAGAGCCAACTCTGCCTGCCATGACGGTGCTAAACACAACACAAATCCATCACTTGATTCAAGTGAAAGATGGTTTCGAACCGCATCTACATGCTCAGTTTCAATCCCGTAAGCAGGTAATTCATCAGAATGAAAAACCCCTTTGACGCCGGCCAATTTTGCTGCTCCAGCCAACTCACGACCGAGGCGAGGTAATTGTGCGCCTTCCTTATCTTCTGATTTAACACCGAATTTGCCAGCGAGGCCCTGCAGAGGGAGTGCAAGCATAACCGAACCACTGCTCAAACCTGTTTGAACCATTTTTGATTCACAAGATGTAAATTGTTCGCTGACATTTTCTAAGGTAAGTGGGAGATACTCTGCTACAGATTGAGCAACCTCAGCTTCAAGAGATGCATCATCACTTCTGCGGTCTGGTGGAAGAGGTGGTGAGGAAGTTAACGTTCGTAATTCATTGGCGAGACGATAAAAGTGCAACTGCCTTGACATTTCAAGTCGGATAATACGAGGAATCCAGGAAAGGTCTTGACAACCTTTGATCTCTACACGGTCTCCACATGCCAATGACACATTGAGATCTTGTCGAATGCTGCCAAGACCTCTGCGAACTTTACGCGTTTGACGCAAACATCTTCCCAGCGCCATGGAGGTTTCTTTTGCATGTTCTGGACTCTGTACATCAGGTGCAGTGGCAATCTCAATCAACGGCAGCCCTAAGCGGTCAAGGTTGTAGATGACTTGCTCTCCATCGCCTGTTGAAACCGTTTCCAATTTTCGAGCACTGTCTTCTTCAAGGCACAATACATCGATGCCTACAGGTCCTGTTTCAGTTTCAAGAACGCCATCAATGGAAACCAAAGAAGTACGCTGAAAACCGCTGGTGTTCGAACCATCAACAACGGTTTTTCGCATCGTTTGGAGAAGTGTTACGGGCTTAGCATCAAGCAAGGCAGAGACCGTTAAAGCAATAGAAACAGCATCTTCATCGTGGGGAAGTGGTGGCTGCTCATCGAGCTCGATTAAGCCTGCATTTGGGGATTGGACATAGACAAAAGAACGGTTACGCCGTGTTTCAAAGCGGGCCGCAATATCAACTGCGCCACCTTCTCCACGTGCTGCACGTAGACGGCGGTCGAATCGCTTCCATTGTTCTGGAACGGTGTCAATCGTCACATCATAAAGTACGCCGGGTTGACGAGAATGTAACTTCCCAGTGGCGAGTTGTTGGTGAACTTCAATGCCGCACATAAAGCCTAATTCTGACGGAATGAGCGCTTCTGCATCAGCGACTTCGCCGACCGGTTCTGTGCGAATTGGGTCGGCCATGCTCCAGCGGAGGCGTTCATCATTCAAGACTACAACCCTTCAATCGAGAAGAAAGAGTCTTTCAAATATCACTCAATCCGTGTTCGACCAACAAATGCAGAGGCACATAGAAGACCGAGCAAAGTGAGTGCTGCACTGAGACTTGGTAGAGAATCAGATACAGATTCCAAATCAGGTTCTACCTCTGGATTACCTTCGCAGGGGATCCAGTGGCCATCAGTTCCCGGCTCTACAGATCCTGTTAGTCCGCCTGCTTCAGACAGATAGAGCATGCCTGAACCAGCAGGCCATTCAACAACAGAGTTCCCAGAATAGAACATTATTGTATCATCCCATACAGGCTGTCCATTTGCCACCCAAGTTGATTTACAAGGACACGAATATGGCGTCCAAAACTCGTAGTCTTGGGCATCGCCAGGGGCAGTTGCTACCAATCCATTATTGTCCACATATATTGCTTGATAATACATACCTGAATTCGCTGGATATTCGAAAATATCGCCAACGGAAACTGGAGTTGTGCTGTTCCAAACACCCGAAGTCGTAATTCCTTCACAAGGGCCTGGATTTGCACCGTTTCCATTGCATAGAACCCAGTGGATATCTACACCAGGTTCACCGGCGCTGTTAGAGACTCCAGTCGGTTCTAAAGGAATATACAAGTTGCCAGATCCAGCTGGATGTTCAACAACATAGTTTCCTGGATAAGCAGTATTAGCAACCCATACAGGTTCTCCATTAGCGGCCCAAGTTTCCTTGCATGGACAGTCTATTGGTGTCCAGAATTCATAGTCTTGGGCATCGCCAGGGGCAGTTGCTACCAATCCATTATTGTCTACATATATTGCTTGATAATACATACCTGAGTTCACTGGGTATTCGTATACCTCACCAACTGTAACGTTCATGGTCGATTCCCAAACGCCAACAACATTCAATCCAGCACAAGGGTTTCCTGAAGGTTCTTCTCCTTCACACAGAACCCAGTGTGAGTCAACGCCTGGTTCACCAGCACCAGTAGAGACTCCGGTCGGTTCTAAAGGAGTATACAAGTTGCCTGATCCAGCAGGATGTTCAACAACATAATTTCCAGGGTAAGCGGTTCCATTCATCCATGTCGGTTGTCCATTTGCAACCCATGTTTCCTTACATGGACAGTCAATTGGTGACCAGACATCCATATCGAGATTCGGAGCACTTACGCTCCAGAAAGGACTGCCAGCATTAACTTGATAATAAACTCCAGAATTCGCAGGATACTCGTAGATTTCACCGGATGTAACGTTCATTGAAGCGTCCCAAACACCAACGACTGTAAGTCCTGCACAAGGAGAGCCATTCGCTGGTTCTTCGGATGAATTGCATAGTTTCCATTCAGAGTCTGTTCCTGGCTCGTCTCCAGCGACTATGGCGGGTGAGTTAATGTAGAGCATCATAGAGCCTGCTGGCCATTCTACGACTGAGTTTGGAGGATATGTTACCGAAGCATCCCACACCGGTTCACCATTGAACGCCCATGTTTCCATACATGGGCAATCGACTGGCCCCCACATATCGTTGTCATCGTGAGGGGAGTTTACCTCTAGATCGACGACGCCTTGCCAGATGACTTCGTAGTAATTTTGTGAACCAGCTGGATACTCGTATACTTCACCAGTTGAAACTCTTGAAAGGTTATCCCAAACACCTACAACAGTAGCACCACAAGGGCCACCAGTGGAGTTGTCCTCAGGACCGCATAGTTCCCATTGATTACCATCAGCAAAGGGTTGATCAGGAGTCACACCGGTTGTTGTTTGGCTAACAATCGCCATCCAAATATCGCCAGTTCCTACAGGATATTCAACGATAGCTCCAACCGAGTAAACCGTGTTTGAATCCCATACTGGATTCGAGGCTGCTTCCCAAATGTCTTCGCAACTACAGCTATCTTTCGACCATGATTGGAAATCAGAACCTGGAGCACCGACTGTTTGGTTGGAGAATCCAGGTGCTACTGCATGGAAGACTCCGGAACCTGCAGGGAATTCGTAAATCTCCCCAGTTGTGACAAGGGTTGAATTTGTCCAAGGCATACCTCCGTAGCCATTCATATCGTCGCATAGATTGCCGCTTGGTTGTTGTCCATCACAATTTCTCCATAGATATGCATCAGGGCTACCTGGTTCAACTCCGACACCATGGTCGACTGAGATGTACAGAATATTGGAACCTGCAGGCCATTCGACAACTGCCTGTTGAAGATAGTCGATTGTGGAATCCCACACAGGTTGTCCGCTGTCATGCCAGATGTCTTTACAATCACAATAGTCTTCTTCCCAAGCATCGAGGTCAACACCCGGTTCCCCTACTGTTTGATTATTGATGAGTGGAGCAACCATGTAAAATTCTCCCGAACTTGCAGGATACTCGTAAATCTCTCCTTCACTGACCAGTACCGTCGAAGACCATACACCGACGTTTTGCATTCCAACCAATTCATCACAAGGTGTAGTGTCTTCATCCATGCATTGAACCCAGAGGTCAGAGCCCACAACTGGTTCATCTCCTGCCATGGTTCCTGCGTCCTGTGCAATCCAAACACTGCCATTGTGAAGGACGATTTGCCATGGATCGAAATTCGTGGTCGCATCCCAAGTAATGCCACTATAGTCGGCGATTTCGGCGCATGTGCATGGGCCTTCCCAGTGGCCTTCTTCTACAGACCCACCGGATGAATTAATTTGAGTTTGATAAAAATGACCCGAGTTTGCTGGCCACTCGACTATTGAATACATATCATAATTGCTGTTATTCTCCCAAACGGGACCGCCGAGGCCATCTGCTGGGTTCTGCCATTTAGAGAGCTCACAACTTGAATCTGCAGTAGTATTTCCACTCATTCCGTTGCTCTGCTTACCTGAAAACTTTACTTCGACCGTATTCTGTTCTTGAAAGTCACTTGTTTTTTCTTCTGAGAAATCAATTCCTAAGAGCGATACTTGTAATGTAAGTAAAGCCACAATCATCCAGCATAGTGTATTGCGCATGTTCTTTGACTCGCTATGAGAGTATATATTATTATTCACAGCATAGAAATGCAAGCAGTGAATTGCAGTCGTAAAGTGAGAATCAGACGACCTGTAAGGTGTCATAACCTGAAGGACGAAGCATTCTTCCGTGTTGAACAAGTTTCTCGATGACGTCCTCTGCGATTGAGCGGGAAATATCATAACGTTCTGCTTCATTGAATACGTCGAGTAATTGAGCGACACCGCCGTTGTTCGCTGCAAGTCCAGCGACGATTTCAAGAATCGCCTTTTCGCGGTTGCGCACAGTTCCCTTCTTGCCCGTAACAAGGGTTGTCTCGTCAAAGTTGCCGCCCATCAAATCTTCTCGCCAAAGCCGAGTCATTCGAACAGCTCGCTCTGCGTCTTCAAGTGTAGCAACTTGTGACAATCGAATACGAGCACTTGCTTCTGCCAAACGTGCGAGGGCTTCAAGTGAACGTGCAGTAATAGCAACGCTGTCGTTTGAATCACCTGTTTGCTTTCGAGTTTCAACATAAAAATTGACAATTGTATCGCGTGCATCTTGCTCAAGACTTGGATGAACTGTACGCTTCGAGTACGCGATATACTTCCGAATGAGATCACGCGTCAACGTTTCTCCATGCTCGGAGTTCTCAACACCAGAGCGGGATGTGGATTTAGTGGGGTCTGGAGCATTACCCTCACTGACAAGCAATTCACTTGTGCCTTGCAAACGGTTCCCAATAATGTGCTGAGCAATCTTCGCATCTTTTTCTGATTCAGGGTCGTCTGTTAACAACCAAATGATGTCAAAACGAGAGACGAGGGGTGGTGCGAGATTAATTTGGGCTGTGAAGGGTACCTCAGAAACAGGTTCAAAGCGGCCGTTTTTTGGATTGGCAGCAGCTAATACTGCACATCGAGTACGAAGACTTGCATTAATTCCTGCTTTCGATATCGAAATCTTCTGCTGTTCCATTGCCTCGTGCATACTTGAACGATCACCTTCATTCATTTTGTCGAATTCGTCAATGGCCGCTAGTCCAAGGTCAGCAAGAACCAATGCTCCAGCCTCAAGAGTCCAGCGCCCATCAGCGGCAGAATCTTGAACAGCAGCTGCGGTTAAACCCGCTGCTGAAGCAGATTGTCCAGATGTGAAACGCCCTCGGGGGGAAATGGTCGACATGTAACTGAGCAATTGAGATTTAGCAACACCAGGGTCGCCCATAAGGAGGATGTGGATGTCACCACGATTTCTCGTCCCATCTGGATTAAGGCGTGCCACTCCTCCAAATAATTGCAGCATGAGGGATTGTTTTACGGGATTCATCCCGAAAATAGACGGTGCAATACTCTTCGCAAAAAGATCGTAAATGTCTGGTCGACGTGCTAATTCTTTGATTTCGAGTTCCTCATCTTCAGTTATGACAATTTCTTCCAGCGGTATGTTCTGTCGTTCGAGCGAATGAATTCGTAGGAAAATATCGAAAACAGGCGTGTCTTTACCGCCTTTTCTTTGCGAACGAATGAAGAGAACTCCGTTGCCTTTGACGCGGTCTCCTGGATTGAGTTTACCTGCCAAATCATGTTCAGCGATACAGATGATTCGCTCTGGCTGAATACCGCCCTTCATTTGCTCAGGTAATTCTTGAAGTTCAATAAACTGGGAATTGATGAGAATTGAATCCTTTTGATTTAATTCAAACCGTGTTTGACGCTTCGCTCTACCGCATCCGCCATCCAATTGCTGGCATTCAATTGGTTCGATCAATTCTTGTTCATTTGGCTGATTGACAATCATCGAATGTCCGCAAGCAACACACTCAAAAGTTGCTGCATATATTCGAGGACGAACACCTGAAATCTTGGTTGTAACTGCGTCGATGGCAAGCATTGTCCCAATATCATCTGCACGTAATTGCGAAACAGTGCGAACTTGGTCGACGGGTAAATGGACGATACGGACAAAGGGATACATGGTCGTATGGCCAGCGTCCATCAAGAATTGACGCAATGCTTGATTGGATGCGTGGAAGTGAAGTTCAGGGTGTTGAACAATATCATGAGCGAACTCATGGTCAAATCCTTCAATGACACGGTATGAAACTTCAAGCGATTGTTCATCAGGCCACATTTGAGCGAGATTGTGTACAGATTCAGCAAAGTGGTCTTGAATGAGAGAAGTCCACCGTGCAGGAAGGTCGAATTCTTGAAGCATTTTGAGCACCTGTAAAACGCGGGAGAGGTTCCCGACTTCCAAACAATTATGGCTACGGTATTTAGCCATACCCTCGCGAAAATCCCACCCCTTCGTTTCCATTGGAGAATGAGTGGGGTGACGGTCAACGATTTACCCCTTTTTTTGTGTCCACTGCCAAAGTGCCATGACCGCAGATAAGATGAGGAGGAATGCCCTCGGTGAAGGTATGCCGAAGCATGCATTTTCGCCGGTTCGCGGAAAATTGGAGCGATGGGTTATCGATTCACCTCACCTTGAAAACCGATTAGGCGACCCTACAGAGCGCGAAATACTCACCCATATTTCTCCACAAGGTCTTCAAAAAATAGAGCAGGGAGATACATTACCGGTCTTGATCTATTTAGCACCATTTACGTCATCTGGACACGCCCGAGCAGGTTGGAAAGCCTTTGCTGAAACCCTGCCTCAGCGTCATGAACGGTTGGTAGCCAAAGGTGAAATGAATCCTGTTATTCTGGTCATGCCCGATACGTTCACTTCTTTAGGAGGAAACCAATTCGTGGATTCTCCGGTGCTCGGGAATTGGTCGACCTGGCTTGCAGAGGCATTGAAGCCTGCAATCGAATCTCGATATGCGACCAATGGAAACTTCGGATTGATTGGGAAATCTTCTGGCGGCTATGGAGCATTGATGAATGCAATGCTTCAGCCCAATGTTTGGCAAGCAGTTGCCTGTCACTCTGGAGATGTTGGGTTTGAGACGATGTTTTTACCAACATTTGCAGAAACCTTGACGCATGTTCACAGATATGGAAGTGCAGCGCAATATGTTGAACACATTCGAAATGCTCCTAAACTCTCAGGCCCTGATTTCCATTCGCTGATGATTTGTGCAATGGCGGCATCGTATGATCCTCGAAACCCTACGCAAGAAAATCCACTTGGTATCGTTTTACCCATAGATGAGCGAACTGCGGTTCTCGATGATGAAGCGTGGGCGCGATGGATGAAATTTGACCCTTTGAATCTCGTTGATTCGAGAAGTGAAGCGTTACAGCAACTGAAGAGTTTCTTCATTGATTGCGGATCGAGGGACCAGTATCACATCCAATATGGCAGTCGACGAATCGTTGAACGTTTTACCGCCCACAACATACCTCACATTTGGGAAGAGTTTGATGGTACGCACTCTGGAATAGACTTCAGACTGGATTGCAGTTTTGCTCAATTGTCAAAAGACTTGAGCTGATTTTGACAGGCAAAGGAGGCGGTTAGTTCTTCAAACGCCTTCTTTTGAAGGTGGTATGGCCGAACCTATGGACTATGCGAGTGCGGGCGTTGATATTGACCTTGAAGGGTCTGCTGTCGCTTCCCTTATCGCTTCACTGAGCGCATCCAGCCGCCCTCCAGGCACCCCTGGTGCGCCGGTCGATTTACCTGGCGGATTTGGCGGACTTATCGAATTCGGCGATTCATTACTTGCTCTCGCTACAGATGGAGTTGGCAGTAAATTGCAAATCGCATCATTACTCAAACAATGGGGCGGAGTTGGTATTGACTGTATGGCTATGAATGTGAATGATTTATTGTGCGTTGGGGCTGAACCGATTGCCTTTGTCGATTATGTAGCCGTACCAAAACCCGACCCTGAAACACATGCTGCACTCGGTGCGTCACTGGCTGAAGCATGCCGATTAGCACGGGTCACCTTAGCTGGAGGAGAAACGGCATCACTGCCCGGAATTGTCACTGAACTCGATCTCTCAGGGACTGCACTTGGTTACGTCAAAAAAGGTAATGCCATCACTGGGGAACATTTGGAAGAGGGCGATGTATTGATTGGGCTACCGTCATCAGGCATCCACTCCAATGGGTATTCACTGGTTCGAAGAGTTATGGAACACACCGGCCACAAATATACCGATGATGCACCGTTTAATGTCGCGAGCGTTGGTCGAACCGTCATGCACTTTGATGGAAACGACGATAATCAGTTTACACTCGGTGAAGTCTTTCTCAACCCCACCCGAATTTATTGCGACCCAATCGTCGATTTATTGCACTATGCTGAATCCGAGGAATCGGGTTTTTCACTTTCCGATATTCGGGCTATCTGTCACGTAACTGGAGGAGGTTTGTCCAATCTTTTACGCCTGCATGACTCATTAGGATGGCACATAGAATCGCCACTACGTCCGCACCCAGAGTTCGAATGGTTGCAAGAGGTCGGCGGTATTGAAACCCGTGAGATGTATCGAACCTTCAACATGGGAACGGGAATGATACTCGCTGTTTCCAAACAACACGCGCAATCAATCTGCGATTGGATCAATGACCGGATGATCGGCACTGAAATCATAGGGCATGTCCACAACAATGGACATAATGTCACCCATGCTATCGAAGGCGTCGAGTTTTCACACTACTAAGGTGTGAACTCAGCACACGAACGGCGTATCTGAAAATCAGATACTTCCGTTCTCTGTATCAAAGCCAATCCAAACGGATTATTCGTCCTTCGACTTTACTGCTGCCATTCCCAATCCGAAGATAGCACCAATCCAAAGGAGTGGAGCAAGGAAGTCAGTTGGAACGTCGAAGTTCGTCCAGTAAGTCAATGCCTTTTGGTTGGTCGTAACGCTGGATGCGAGTGTTTCTGCATCGTCGTCACCAATGACGGAACTGGATTCAATCGAGAACACCTTTTGCAAATCATCTGCGGTTGGTGCTGTGTGTTGATCGGTGATTGGTCGCATGTCAAGCCAGAAAGTAGATTCTGAGGAACCAGCGATAATAGCACCACTAAGTTGCTCTGCTTGCAAGGTCACTTCACTTCCGAAGTAAACTGGGAGAGCTCCAGGTAGAGCATCAAGCAATGTATCGGTGTCCAAGAGTTTCGCTTGGATTGGGCGTTCCAACGGGTCAAGGGATGCTGAACAATCATCGACTGCGATATCCTTCAAAGTTGAAGTTCCATCGCAAACGATTGCCGCAGTAGCGTATCCAGAGAGGTCGACTAAGTCGCCAGACCCTGTCAAGAAACCACCGGTGGTCTCAATTCGAGATTCAGCAGTGATAAGACCGAACGTGTTGGCCGTCTTTGCAGGATCTTTCCAAGAGAAGAATGAACTTCCATCTACTGCAAGCATTTCTCCTTTATCGCAGTTCGAGCTTTCTCCAGTGCAAATCATGTAGTCTGTTCCAGTGTCGCTGACTATTCCACCAGAGCCGTAGTAGGTCGCATTCGATTCAAGGCTGGTCCATCCAACGGACATGTCCATTGGGTTACCTGTTGCAAGGAAAGCAACCACAGGGTCATGCCATCCGAGCAACCAGTTGTTGAACTCTTGAGTGAGATACGGGGATGTTCCAAACGAATCAATGAGATAATCTGGTACGAAATCTGCAAAGATTGGCGAGGATACAAAGTAACTCAGAGCATCAGCTGCGTTTGCATCAATTCCATATATTGCTCCAATAGTCGCATTGTTCCAAGGCATTGGCTCAGCAACCTCCATGGTCATCAAGTTCACTGGAGGTGTCATGCCGCTCAATTCTCCATACATGAAGAGGGTCGCACCAGTTCGAGTCGTAATTCCAAGAGGGCCATACAGAATCTCTGCAGCCTGTGTTTGGTTAATTGAAACAGGAGTTGCTCCGGCGTGTCCAGGAATCATACCGCTCGCCCATGCGCCACCCAAGTTGAGGGATTTACTGAGATAAGGGTCACCCACTGGGCTCATGCCGCCAAAGGTTTGGTTGACAAATTGTTGAGCGTTCATTGTGCCAACACCGCCGAGTAGGCCAAGTTGAGCAGAGGATGCGGATGTTGCCCATCCACCAGCCCATGTAGCGACTGCAGTGTATTGTTCAACTGTAAGGTTGAATGCGGTCATAGCATCAGCGACGTCCATAGTAAGGAAAGCTGCAAGACCGAATCCGGTTTGGTCAGCATTCGTTGCAATCAATCCAGTTGGAGTGTCGGTGAGGTGTCCTGCAACCATCAGAGCGATACCGTTTGCGCCATCAAAGTCAACGCCCAAGAGGTTGTGAAGTCGGCTGGTGATGTCATCGTTGCTGCTTGCGTTGAAGTCAGAACCGCCGCCGTATGTTTGGAAGGATAATCCAATGGCCCCATACATTGTCCAGTCTCGAACGAAGGTTTCGTAAGGGTCAGCAGTGGAATATCG